>JAESFN010000063.1_pt1 | contig 138306 bp, 111 predicted proteins | sample 9269411 | NCBI WGS metagenome assembly JAESFN01 (sample SAMN14505399, study PRJNA617100) | algae metagenome | isolation source: Iphinoe sp. HA4291-MV1 and co-occurring heterotrophs from trail next to... | place: USA: Maunawili Falls, Hawaii | collected 2009-07-25
TTTGTCCGGAGCTGGAAACTCAAAGAGTCGCCTCGTCCGGCAGCCTGCTTCCACCCGGCGCGTCTTGCGAGAGCACGCTCGCGAGACGCGCCCCCTCAGTCGGGTGGATGCCACGAGTATGAGCGCGTGCCGGATCGCGGGGATAAGTTACCCCGCGATTTTCTGCGTATGATGAATATTCCCGCGGGGACGAGCGGCGCGGCGCTGGAGCCGCAGACCCGCCATCCGACGCGAGTGCGAAATCACGCTCCCGCCAGCCCGCTCGCGCGCAGAGCGCGCGGCAGCATCTCCGGCAAGTCCTCCGAGATGAGGCCCGGACCGAACTCGGCCCCACATGCGCCATGCAGCCAGACCGCCGCGCACGCGGCTTCGAAGCCCGGCATCTTCTGCGCCAGAAGTCCGGTGATGAATCCGGCGAGCACGTCGCCACTGCCGGCCGTCGCCAGCCACGGCGGGGCATTCTCGTTGATGGCCGCGCGGCCATCCGGAGCCGCGATGACGGTGTCCGGCCCCTTGAGAACGACGACGGCTCCGCTGCGCGCCGCTGCCGCGCGGGCACGTTCGAGTTTCGAGCCTGGCACCTCGCCGAACAGCCGCTTGAACTCGCCTTCGTGCGGCGTCAGCACCACCGCCGCGGCACGCGCGTGCATGGCGTCGAACGCCTGCTGTGCCGTTGGCACCGGCTCTGCGTTGCGTACGACGAACCCGAACCCTGAGGCTGTCACCGGCGTCTCGTTGTCGGCGAACGATGTCAGCGCGTCGGCGTCCAGAACGACACTGGCGGTCGAGGCCAACGCCGTCATGACATCAGCGGCAGTTGCCGCACCGACGCCGCCGCCGGGGCCGATCAGCACGGCGTTGCGCCGCGCATCGCCGAGAAACTCGGCCAGTGCCCCAGCCGTAGCCAGAACCCGCACCATCACCGCCGTCACCTGGGTCGCGTTGATCGCCGTCGCCGACGGCGATCCGACCAGCGTCACCAGGCCCGCACCAACCCGCAAGGCACCGCGCGCGCCGAGCCGCGCGGCGCCTGTGCTTTCGGCAGGGCCTGAGACTACGACGGCGTGGCCGCGCGTATACTTGTGCGCCTCCACGGTCAGCGCCGGATAGTGTGAGCGCCACAGCGCGGGCGTGTTGGCAAAAGTACGCACGCCGATCTCGCCCGGCGCATCAGCGGGAATGCCGATCTCGGCGACCGTGACCTCGCCACAGAGCCGCCGGCCCGGCTGCAGCAAGTGCCCGGGCTTGCGCCGGAAGAACGTCACCGTGCGCGTGGCCTGGATCACGGGACCCGCCGCCTGCCCCGTCGTGCCGTCGAGGCCGCTCGGCACGTCTACGCAGAGCACGGGCACGCCTGAGGCGTTGACCTCATCGACGAGCCGCGCGACCTCATCTGCCAGCGGCCGCGTCAGCCCGGCGCCGAACAGCGCGTCGATGATCAAGTCCGCCTTGGCCCCAAGGCCCGCGGCGGCATCGTCTACCGGACCATCCCAGCGGGCAGCCATGGCGGCGGCATCACCGCCGAGCTTGCCGCTGCTCCCGAACAGCGCCAGCCGCACGCGATAGCCGCGCTCCTTGAGCAGACGGGCTGCAACAAAGCCGTCGCCGCCGTTGTTCCCCGGCCCGCACAGCACCGTTATGGCGCCGCCAGGCGGAGCCATGCGTGCTGCCTCGTCGGCAACCGCGCATCCCGCATTCTCCATGAGGACCAGCCCCGGCGTGCCGCGCGCGATCGCCAGCTTGTCGGCGCGTCCCATCTCCTCGGTGGTCAGAAGCTCGTGCATGTCCTCACTCTGCATTGATGCCTTGCATCGTGGCGCCAGGGCTGCCCAAGGGGTGATCAGAAGGGTTTCGATGCTGCATGGAAATTATGCAAATTGCATGCTTTCTAGTCATCGCTTTCACCCCGGGGTTCGGCGTACACTGCCCATGCCGCGACGCAATCGGTTGATCGACCTTGCTTTTATGCGTCGAGTAACCAACTGGCACACCCCGTGCTATGGAGTGCCAGAATTATAAGTGCCGCGCCAAACGGATAGGTCAAAGGACGATGCGCGCATGAAGAAGATCGAGGCCATCATAAAGCCGTTCAAGCTTGATGAGGTCAAAGAGGCGCTGCAGGAGATCGGCCTGCAGGGCATCACTGTCATTGAGGCCAAGGGTTTCGGCCGCCAGAAGGGGCACACGGAGCTGTACCGCGGCGCCGAGTACGTCGTCGACTTCCTGCCGAAAGTGAAGATCGAGGTGGTGCTCTCCGACGAGATGCTCGATAAGGCGGTCGAAGCGATCCAAAAAGCCGCAAAGACCGGCCGCATCGGCGACGGCAAGATCTTCATATCCACGATCGAGGAAGCGATCCGCATCCGCACCGGCGAAACCGGGGTGGCCGCGGTCTAACACAATTCAGAGAGTTTTCCGCCGCTCCGGAACATGCCTGGTTTCGGAACGGCGTATGCAGTTGTTTACACACACAGGGGAGCCAAAATGGCAGACAAGGCGATGACCGCAGCCGACGTTCTCAAGATGGTCAAGGACAAAGACGTCAAGTTCCTTGATCTCCGGTTCACGGACACCAAGGGCAAGATGCAGCACGTGACGGCCGACGCCTCCTGCGTGGACGAAGCCATGTTTGCCGACGGCTACGCCTTCGACGGCTCGTCGATCGCCGGCTGGAAGGGCATCGAAGCCTCCGACATGACGCTGATGCTGGACCCGGGCTCCGCGCACATCGATCCGTTCTTCGCGCAGACCACGATGGCGATCTTCTGCGACGTCATCGAGCCCTCGACCGGCGAGCTCTACGAGCGCGATCCGCGCGGCATCGCCAAGAAGGCCGAGGCCTACATGAAGAGCACCGGCGTGGGCGATGCCGTCTACTTCGGCCCGGAAGCCGAGTTCTTCATCTTCGACGACGTGCGCTTTGCCGCCGATCCCTACAACACCAGCTTCAGGATCGATTCCGCCGAGCTGCCCTCCAACATGGACACCAAGTACGAGATGGGCAACCTCGGCCACCGTCCGCGCGTCAAGGGCGGCTACTTCCCCGTCCCGCCGGTGGACAGCGGCCAGGACATCCGCTCCGAGATGCTGTCGGTCATGGCCGAGATGGGCGTGGTCGTCGAAAAGCATCACCATGAGGTGGCCGCCGCCCAGCACGAGCTCGGCATCAAGTTCGGCCCGATGGTGCGCATGGCCGACCACATGCAGATCTACAAGTATGTGATCCACAACGTGGCCCAGGCCTACGGCAAGACCGCCTGCTTCATGCCGAAGCCTATCTTCGGCGACAACGGCTCGGGCATGCACTGCCATCAGTCGATCTGGAAGGGCAGCACGCCGACGTTCGCCGGCAACAAGTACGCCGACCTTTCGGACACCTGCCTGTCCTACATCGCCGGCATTCTGAAGCACGCCAAGGCCATCAACGCCTTTTCCAACCCGACGACCAACTCCTACAAGCGTCTGGTCCCGGGCTACGAGGCGCCGGTGCTGCTCGCCTACTCCGCGCGCAACCGCTCGGCCTCCTGCCGCATCCCCTACGTGACGAGCCCCAAGGCCAAGCGCGTCGAGGTGCGTTTCCCCGATCCCGCGGCCAATCCATACCTCGCCTTCGCGGCGATGCTGATGGCCGGTCTCGACGGCATCCAGAACAAGCTGAACCCCGGCGAGGCGATGGACAAGAATCTCTATGATCTGCCGCCGGCCGAGCTGTCCAAGATCCCGACGGTTGCGGGCAGCCTGCGCGAAGCGCTCAACGCGCTGGACAGCGACCGCGCCTTCCTGAAGATGGGCGGCGTGTTCTCCGACGACATGATCGACGCCTACATCGAGCTCAAGATGGCCGAGGTCGAGCGTTTCGAGATGACGCCACACCCCGTCGAGTTCGAGATGTACTACTCGGTCTAAGCCGAGAGACGGCCACGATCGGACATTCGCAAGGGCGGGCTTCGCGAGAAGCTCGCCCTTCGTTTTTTTGCGCGTCAGTCTTGCGGCATGGCCCGGCGCAGGGCTGACCCGATGACGATCATCTGCGGGATGAAGACGCGCGTAAAGCGGTCGATCACGGCGACCAACTCGGGGAGGCGTGCAAGCTCCTCGACGGGAGCGAGGTGCTTCGCGAGGTGTGCGGCCTCGGCTTGCATCGCTGTGCGCAGCTGGCCTGTTGCCGCGAGGAGGCCGCCGTTCCGGACGCGCGGCATCAGGGCTGCATGCAGCAGGGTCATATAGTCCGGCCACGGCGTGAGGTGGCGGAAGAGGCTCGGAATGACCTGGTCCGATGCTGCCGTGTCGCCGGTCTGAAGCTCCTTGATCTGTCGCAGCATCTCGGTCGGCATGCGATCCGGCGGCGTCATCGGCGGGAGCGGCCCTCCGATGGCGGGCGGAGACCATGCAGCCACCTGCACTGGAAGCCCCGGCGTATGTGGGTCGCGGACACGCTGCAGCAGACACAGCATAGTCAGAAGGTTGACCGGGTTGGTCCTGTTATATGCGTCGAACGTGTCGAGCACCGGCCGCGCGTTGGCGCCGTCGAGACCGATGCTCGCCAGTGCACCGCGATCGAACGGCGGTATGAGCGTGGCGTCGACGGAGTTTCGCGCAATGCGCCATGCGCTTTCCTGCAGCACGCCGGCCGCGAACAGCGGCCGGAGATTACCCCACACGGTCTCGAGCACACCGGGATAGGTGGCGATGTGCCGGTAGATCAACGCGACCATCGGCACGCCGCTCAGCCGGCACAGATCGGCATAGACGGCCTGGACCGAAGGTGGTGCATCGGCTGCGGCGATTTCGGGCAAGCGATCCACGTCCACCTCCGGGTTGATGCGGGCTCAGTTCAGCGGGAAGCCAAGCGCGTTCAACGCGGCGCGCAGGCGATCGCGGCCATTGAGCGCTTTGGTTTTGCCGATGCGGGCGATCACGCGCTGCGTCCAGGAATGATGCACCATCTCGTTGCGGCGTGAGAAGGACGCGAGCTTGGCATCGTAGGCGGCACGGTGCGCGTCCTCGGCACGCGCGTCGTAGCTGTCGATATGCAGGATCGCGTCTTGCGAAAGCCGCGGCTTGACCTCGGCGGCAGCTTTGGGATCGGCGTAGCCGACGCACAGGCCGAACACACCCACGGCGCCTTTCGGCAGATCGAGGAGCTGCGCCACGCGCTCGACGTCGTTGCGCAACGCGCCGATGTAGACCGTCGAGAGCCCGAGCGACTCCGCTGCCGTCACGGCATTCTGCGCGGCGAGCGAGGCATCGATCGCGGCGACGAGAAACGTCTCGACGAAGGGCAGGCCCTCGAACGTCTGGCCCTCGGCCGTCGCGATGCGGTCGAGACGCGACAGATCGGCGAGAAACACGAGGAACAGCGGGCACTGCTCGATGTGTTTCTGGTTGTTGGCAAGCTCGGCGAGCACCGCCTTTTTCGCCGGGTCCATGACGGCGACGACGGACCAGGTCTGCAGGTTGGAGCTGGTGGCGGCCGACTGCGCGGCGGCAATCAGCGTCTCGAGCGTGCCGGCTGGGAGAGGGTCGGGGCGATATCCGCGCACCGACTTGTGGTCGAGCAGCAGCGCGAGTGTCTCGTTCCAGGGGCCGGCGGGCGGCAGCGCATCAGCCCCGTAGCGCGCCTGCAGGGCCGCCGACTTGCTGGATGCGGGCGCGACACTCACGTTCATCTCGTAGCTCCTGTTCTTGTATTGATCTCTTCACGACGACGGGCCCGCACGTGGGCGAGCCCGCTTGAATGGCGTGGACAATAGCCGCCCTGAGGGTCTTTTCTCAACCGTGGCGATGCGCTGACCCAGGGGCGGCTCAGGTGCGGCAGGCGATGGGCTTGCCCGCAACCGGGGGCTCTGGCATATGCGCCTACAAATCAGGCTCCTTGCGGGGCCACCGTTCTCTTGGACGCCCCTATGCAGCAAAGCGCCTCCCGGCCGACGTCGCCGAGCCACAAGCCTGTCGTGGCCTTTTCCGATGTCACGATCAGCTTCCCGGACTCCGGCGGCGGCGTTTTCAAGGCGGTCGGCAAGACCAATCTGACCGTGGACGAGCGCGAGTTCGTCGCCATCGTCGGCCCTACGGGATGCGGGAAGTCGACACTGCTCAACGTCGTGGCCGGTTTGCTGGAGCCGTCGTCAGGCTCGATCGCCGTGTTCGACCGCACGCTCGCAGGCATCAATACAGATGCCGGGTACCTGTTCCAGCAGGACGCGCTGATGCCGTGGAAGACGGCACGCGACAATGTGGCCATCAGCCTCGAGGTCAACGGCACGCCGCGCGCGCAGGCCTTAGAGGAGGCGCAAGCCTGGCTGAAGCGGGTTGGCCTCGGCACCTTCGGCAACCGCTATCCGCACCAGCTCTCGGGCGGCCAGAGGAAGCGCGTGGGCCTGGCGCAGGTGCTGATCCGCAGTCCGCGTATCCTGCTGATGGACGAGCCGTTCGGGCCGCTCGACGCGCAGACGCGCCAGATCATGGGCAACCTGCTGCTGTCGCTGTGGGCTGCCGATCGCAAGGCGGTGCTGTTCGTGACGCACGATCTGGAGGAGGCGATCGCGCTCGCTGATCGCGTCGTCATCATGTCGGCGGGACCGGAGTCGCGCATCATCGGCGATCACGTCATCGACCTGGCGCGGCCGCGTGATGCGTCCGAGGTTCGCCTGCTCCCACGCTTCCATGAATTGCACAGCGCCATCTGGAATCAGCTCCGGGACGAAGTGCTCAAGGGATACGAGGCGACGGAACAATGAAGAAAACGTCGTCGCTCAACCTGCTGCTCCTGCAACTCCTGGTCGCCGCCGCGATGCTGCTTGTCTGGCATATCGGCGCCACCGTACCGATCAACGGCACCTACCTGCTGCCGAAGTTCTTCTTCTCCGCGCCGCTCGACGTTGCCGGACGCATCTGGACTTGGTTCTCTGCCGGAACCATGCAGATTTTCGGCTGCAAGGAGCCGATCAGTTTGTTCCGGATCCTCAATACCTCCGACGCCTGTTTCGGCAAGACCATCTGGCAGCACCTGATGATTACGCTGACGGAAGGCATGCTGGCCTTCGTGCTGGGCTCGGCTGCCGGCGTTATCGTCGGGTTCTGGTTCGCGCGCAAGCCGCTGGTGGCTGCCGTGTTCGACCCTTACCTCAAGATGCTCAACGCGCTGCCGCGCGTCGTGCTGGCGCCGATCTTCATGCTGTGGCTCGGCCTCGGCATCTGGTCGAAGGTGCTGCTGGGCGTCACGCTGGTATTCTTCATCGTGTTCTTCAACGTCTACCAGGGCGTCAAGGAAGTCTCGCCGACGGTGCTCGCCAACGCGCGCATGCTGGGCATGACCGAGAAGCAGCTCTTCCGGCACGTGTACTGGCCTTCCGCGCTGTCCTGGATGTTCTCTTCGCTGCACACGTCCGTCGGATTCGCCATCGTGGGCGCCGTGGTCGGCGAGTATCTGGGATCGTCGGCCGGCCTTGGCTACCTGATCCTGCAGGCCGAGGGCGTGTTCGACATCACGGGCGTGTTCGCCGGCATGGTGATCCTGGCGGCGTTCGTGCTGATCATCGACTGGATCGTGACGCGGGTCGAAAACCGGCTGCTGGTCTGGCGGCCCCAGGCGGCCACGTCGCGTCAGGTATGAGAGATCTTGGCTTTGCTCGGCGGGCGTCCTGGCAGAGAATTGGTGCAGATCCGGCCCCGGCCGGGCAAGCGTTCGAAAAGCCCTTTAGGGAGTGAGTGGCTATGAAGCTGTGGAAGACGATCGTTGTTGCCGCCGCCATGGCGGTTGCGGGTTCGGCAACAGCCAGTGCGCAGGCGCTGGAGAAGAAGGACGTGAAGCTGGGCGTCGGCGGCCAGGCCGGCCTCTACTATCTGGGGCTGACCCTTGCCGACGCCATGGGCGCCTTCAAGGCTGAAGGCCTCGATGTTGAGATCAACGATTTCGCCGGTGGTGCCAAGTCGCTGCAGGCCCTGGTCGGCGGCTCGGTCGATGTTGTGACGGGAGCCTACGAGCACACCATTCGCATGCAGGCCAAGGGCCAGGACATCGTCTCGGTGCTGGAGCTCGGACGCTATCCGGGCATCACGCTGATCGTGCGCAAGGAGAAGGCGGCCGAGTACAAGAACGGCGCCGGCATGAAGGGCTGGAAGATCGGTGTCTCGGCACCCGGCTCCTCCACCAACATGATCGTCTGGAGCCTGATGACCAAGGCCGGCCTCAAGACGGACGATGCCTCCTTCATCGGCGTCGGCACCGGAGCAACGGCGTACGCGGCGATGCAGAAGGGCGAGATCGATGCGCTGTCGACCGTCGAGCCGGTGGCGACCAAGCTGCAGCAGGACGGCATCGGCGTGATCGTCGCGGAGACCAGCTCACCCGAGGGCGCCGCCAAGGTGATCGGCGGACCGATGTCGGCCGCCGTGCTCTACACGCGCCGCGACTTCATCGAGAAGAACCCGAACACCACCCAGGCGCTCGTCAACGCACTCTACAAGACCTTGCTGTGGATGCAGAAAGCGACGCCCGAGGAGATCGTCGACAAGGTTCCGGCCAAATTCCTGGTCGGTGACCGGCCGCTGGTGCTCGCCGCCACCAAGGCCTCGTTCCCGACCTTCTCGAAGAATGGCGTGGTCGAGCAGGACACGATCCAGCGCTCACTGGATTTCCTCAAGGGTTTCGAGAAGGAGCTGGCCGAGGCGAAGCTGGATGTCTCCAAGACCTGGGACGGCCGCTTCGTGAAGAAGGCTGCGGAAACGATCAAATAGGCTAAGCTGCGGCAGGGCCGTTCGCGGCCCTGTCGCATCCGGGGGGTAAAGCACGGATATTGGGACAACCCGCGAAAGGATATCGCATGAATGCTCTATGGGCGCTTGGTCGGGCACTTATTGGTGTGCTCTTTGTCGTCGCCGGCGTGAACAAGATTTTGGGCTTTGCCGGAACGCTCGGCTACATGCAAGGCAAATTCCCGGCCATGGATATCGCGGGATATCCTCTTCCTCTGCTGCTGCTCTATGCGACCATCGCCGTCGAGATCCTGGGGGGATTGGCGCTGATCACGGGGATTGGCGCCCGCGCCGGGGCGCTGGTGCTGGCGGCCTTCACGATCGCCGCAGCCGTGCTCTTCCACAATTTCTGGGCCGTCGATGCCGCGCAGTACACGGCCCAGTTCAACAATTTCATGAAGAACATCGCGATCACCGGCGGCCTGCTGCTCATCGTGTCGCAGGGCTCGCACGAAGACCGATACAGCTGAACGATCACACGTAAAGAAGAGAGCCGATGACAAAAAAAGCCGCGGGCGGAAAATCCAACACGTTGAAAATCGCAGTCATCCCCGGTGATGGCATCGGCAACGAGGTGGTGCCGGAAGGGATCAAAGTCCTGGAGGCGGTCGGACGGCGGTTCGATCTCGCCTTCGAGTGGAAGCACTACGACTGGAGCTGCGAGCTCTACAAGAAGACCGGCAAGATGATGCCGGACGACGGGCTCGACCAATTGCGCAGCCAGGATGCGATCTATCTCGGGGCCGTCGGATTTCCCGGCGTCCCCGATCACGTGTCGCTGTGGGGTCTGCTGATCCCGATCAGGCGCGGCTTCCAGCAGTACATCAACCTGCGGCCCGTGCGGCTGTTCGAGGGCCTGAAGTGCCCGCTCGCGGACCGCAAGCCCGGCGACATCGACTACTGGATCGTGCGCGAGAACAATGAGGGCGAATATTCCGCCATCGGCGGGCGCATGTTCGAGGGCACCGACCAGGAAGCGGCGATCCAGCAGGCCGTGTTCACGCGCAAGGGCTGTGACCGCGTCATGCGTTATGCCTTCAACCTGGCGATGACGCGCAAGCGCAAGGAGGTCGCGTCGGCGACGAAGTCGAACGGCATCTCGATTTCCATGCCGTACTGGGACGAGCGCTTCGCGGCGATCTCGAAAGAGTATCCGCAGTGCAAGACCAGCCAGTACCACATCGACATCCTGACGGCGCACCTCGTGCGTAACCCGCAATGGTTCGATGTGATCGTCGGCTCCAACCTGTTCGGCGATATCCTGTCGGATCTCGGGCCTGCGACCACGGGCACCATCGCCATTGCGCCTGGCGGCAACATCAATCCGGAGCGCGAGTACCCGTCGATGTTCGAGCCGGTGCACGGCAGTGCGCCCGACATCGCCGGCAAGGGCATCTCCAATCCGATCGGGCAGATCTGGTCGGGGGCCATGATGCTGGAGCACCTCGGGCATTCGGAAGCTGCCCGCACCATCGAGACCGCCATCGAGAAGCTGCTCGGCGACACCGACATCCGCACCCGCGACATGGGCGGCACGGCCAGCTGCAAGGAACTCGGCGATGCACTGGTGCAATTGGTGAAGGGCTAGGCGCGAGGAGCGTTCGTCGGTGAGGGCGGAGTGCGCGCGGCGCACGTTCGCACTAAGCGAACTCACAGCTTGAGGCACAGCTTCTGGATACCGGCCTGCGCCGGTATGACGTTCTTGGGGCAAGAACGCACCGCTCTCTCAGACGTCATCCCGACGAAGGTCGGGATCCAGACGCCTTTCAGCAAGCCGCATGTAGCCGTCAGGCCCAGCATCATTAACGGCCGGTCTCATGTTTTGAGACGTCGAGGCCTTCGCTATAGTGCGGCATGACCGACGATACGCTCTCTGGTGAGGACAGCATCATCCAGGAGTTTCTGGCGCCCCTGGCGGCCGGATACGCGGGCGCGTTCGGTCTGAAGGACGACTGCGCCGTGATTGCGCCGCCGGCCGGGTCGGACCTGGTGGTCAAGACCGACCCCATCGCCGCCGGTGTGCACTTCCTGCCCGATGCGGCGCCCGAGGACATCGCCTGGCGGGCTTTGGCCGTGAACGTGTCGGATCTCGCCGGCAAGGGTGCGGCACCTTTGGCCTACGTGATGGCGCTGTCGTTGCCCGAGGCACCCAAGCGCGCGTGGATGGCGAAGTTCGCTGCAGGGCTCGGCGAGGCGCAGCGCGCGTTCGGATGTCATCTTATCGGTGGCGATACGGATCGCGCGCCAGGACCCGTGACGGTTGCGATCACTGCGTTCGGCACGGTGCCAGCGGGCACGATGGTGCGGCGGGGAACTGCGCGCGCGGGCGACCAGATCTTCGTCACGGGCACGCTCGGTGATGCGGCGCTGGGCTTGGCCCTGCTGAAGCAGCCGGCGCTGGCGCAACGTCTCAATCTCGGCGCGCGCGACGTCGAGCACGCCGTGCAACGTTTCCTGCGGCCGCAGCCGCGCCTTGCGCTCGGCGCGCTGCTGCGCGCGCACGCCTCCGCGTCGATGGATCTGTCCGATGGCTTGGCCAAGGATTGCGGACGCATGTGCGCTGCGAGTGGCACCGGTGCGCGGCTCGACGCAGGCGCGCTGCCGCTGAGCCCGTCATTGCGCACGGCGATTGCCGCTGACGGTAAATGGCTGGCGACGGCGGCGGGTGCCGGCGACGACTACGAAATCCTCGCCACCGTGCCGAAGGAGAAAGCCGCGGCGTTCATCGCAGGCGCAGCCAAGCTCGATTTTCCTGTCACGCGCATCGGCGAAATGACCGCCGGTCAAGGCGTGCGCCTCGAGCGGCCGGATGGCTCCGAGCTGGTGCTCGACCGCACGGGGTGGGATCACTTCTGACGGCGGCTCACGGCAATTCAGTCTCAAAGAAAGCCGCTCACGCCGTCCCACAGCAGCTTGAGCGCGGTGATGATGAGCAACCCGTAGCAGGCGCGATAGAGCTGCTGCTGGTCGAGGCGCTCATGCAACCGATAGCCGGCCCAGACGCCGAGCGGCACGAACGGCAGGCACAGGCCCATCAGCAGCCACATCTCCCGCGTTGGCTGCGCGAGCATCAGCCAGGGGCCGGCTTTCACGATATTGCCGACCAGGAAGAACATGCTGGTGGTGCCGGCATAAAGCTGTTTGGAGAGGCCGAGCGGCAAGAGATACATGGCGAGCGGCGGCCCGCCCGAGTGCGCCACCATGGACGTGATGCCCGCCGCCAGCCCCGCCACCGTCGCCTTGACGACGGATCGCTGCTGCTGCTGCACACGCCCGCCCCTCAGCAGCCAGAGCACGACGAACGCCAGCGTAATCAAGGCCATGAGAATGGCGACGAGGCGCTGGTCGAGGACGCGCAGCAGCAGATAACCGGCGGCGATGCCGACGATAAGGGCCGGCACCAGCACGGCCAAGTCCGGCTTCGACCAGGTCTGCGGCTTCCAGTAGCGCAGCGCGAACAGGCTCATGATCACGAACAGCGGGGCCAGGACGGCGCCAGCCGTGATCGGGTCCATGACCAGCGACAGCAGCGGGATGCCGATGATGGCGAACCCCCCGCCGAAGGCCCCCTGCATGAAGGCGATCAAGAACATGCCGAGGGCGGCGACGAGGACAGAGAGGGGATCGAGCATGGGACCGCGTGGCTGGGGGCGCGGTTCCGGACAATAGCTGCGGATCGGCCCTGAGACCAATCATCTCATGCAACACTATGTTGCCTTGGCACCGCAGTTTTGGCATGGTCCCGCGCAAATCAGCGCATCCCCGCGGCTGGCCCTGTCGGCTCGCCGCGCTTTTCCACGTATTCAGTGCGTCAGGGCACGATCAACTTCGGGGGAAATACTCCATGAACACCGTGATGTGGGCGATCATTCTGGGCGGGCTATTATCGATCGTCTACGGGGCCTGGACCATCCAATCGGTGATGGCCGCTGATGCCGGCAACGCGCGCATGCAGGAAATCGCAGCCGCGATCCAGGAGGGCGCCACGGCTTACCTGTCGCGCCAGTACACGACCATCGGCATCGTCGGTGCCGTGATCTTTCTTCTCGTCGGCTTCCTGCTCGGCTGGCTCGTGGCCCTGGGCTTCCTGATCGGCGCGGTGCTGTCAGGCCTCGCGGGCTTCATCGGCATGCACGTGTCGGTGCGCGCCAACGTGCGCACGGCGCAAGCGTCCACGCAGTCGCTCGGTGAAGGCCTCTCCATGGCCTTCCGCGCCGGCGCCGTTACCGGCATGCTGGTGGCGGGCCTGGCTCTGCTCGGCGTCGCGGTCTACTTCGCCATTCTCACGGCCGGCCTCGGCTATCAGCCGACGAACCGGGTCGTCATCGACTCGATGGTGGCGCTGGGCTTCGGCGCCTCGCTGATCTCGATCTTCGCCCGTCTCGGCGGCGGCATCTTCACGAAGGGCGCCGACGTCGGCGGCGATCTCGTCGGCAAGGTCGAAGCGGGCATCCCCGAGGACGATCCGCGCAACCCGGCAACAATTGCCGACAACGTGGGCGACAATGTCGGCGACTGCGCCGGCATGGCCGCCGACCTGTTCGAGACCTACGCGGTGTCGATCGTGGCCACCATGGTGCTGGCGGCGATCTACTTCGTCGGTCAGCCGGTCGTCGGCTCGCTGATGATCTATCCGCTGGCGATCTGCGCCGCGTGCGTCGTGACCTCGATCATCGGCACGTTCTTCGTCAAGCTCGGCGCCAACCAGTCCATCATGGGGGCGCTCTACAAGGGCTTCATCGCCACGGGCATTCTGTCGCTGATCGCCTTGTATCCGATCACCAGCAGCCTGCTCGGCATGGGCACGACCTTCACGGCGCGCGGCATCACCTTCACGGGCATGGACTTGTTCTGGTGTGGCGCCGTCGGCCTCGTCGTCACGGCGGCGATCATCGTCGTGACCGAGTACTACACCGGCGTCGGCTATCGTCCGGTGCGCTCGATCAGCCAGGCGTCGGTGACCGGTCACGGCACCAACGTCATTCAGGGCCTGGCCGTTTCACTTGAAGCCACGGCGCTGCCGGCGCTGATCATCATCGCGGGCATCATTGTCTCCTTCAAGCTCGCGGGCCTATTCGGCATCGCCATCGCGGTGACGACGATGCTGGCGCTGGCTGGCATGGTGGTGGCGCTCGACGCCTTCGGTCCGGTGACGGACAACGCCGGCGGCATCGCCGAGATGGCAGGCTTGCCCAAGGAGATCCGCAAGACCACCGACGCGCTCGACGCCGTCGGCAACACCACCAAGGCGGTGACCAAGGGTTACGCCATCGGCTCAGCCGGCCTTGGTGCGCTGGTGCTGTTTGCGGCCTACAACGAGGATCTCAGGTTCTTCATCAGCCAGGCGAAGCCAGGCTCCCTGTTCCATAACCTGCAGGTCGATTTCTCGCTGTCGAACCCGTACGTGGTGGTCGGCCTGCTGTTCGGCGGCCTGCTGCCCTATCTCTTCGGCGGCATCGCCATGACGGCCGTCGGCCGCGCGGCGAGCTCCATCGTCGAGGAAGTGCGCCGCCAGTTCCGCGAGAAGCCCGGCATCATGAAGGGCACGGAGAAGCCGGACTATGCGCGTGCGGTCGACCTGCTGACGCGCGCCGCGATCAAGGAGATGATCGTGCCGTCGCTGCTGCCGGTGCTGTCGCCGATCGTGTGCTTCTTCGTCGTGAAGTGGATCGCGGGCACGGGCAACGCCTTCGCGGCGCTGGGCGCGATGCTGCTCGGCGTGATCGTCAACGGCCTGTTCGTCGCCGTCTCCATGACGGCGGGCGGCGGCGCCTGGGACAACGCCAAGAAAGCCTTCGAGGACGGCTTCACCGACAAGGATGGCGTGAAGCACGTGAAGGGCTCGGAGGCGCACAAGGCTGCCGTCACCGGTGACACGGTCGGCGATCCCTACAAGGACACGGCCGGTCCGGCGGTCAACCCGATGATCAAGATCACGAACATCGTGGCGCTGCTGCTGCTCGCGGTGCTCGCGCACTGACGTTCGCAGGCGCAGAAATTGGAAAGGCCTCGCAGCAATGCGAGGCCTTTCCATTGCATTCAAAGCTTGCGACAACGGAGCCTTAGTCGAACAGGGCTTTCTGGCCGATGCCGCGGAAGATCTGTTTCAACAGGCCCTGGTCGCGCACGTGGCTCGGCGTCTCGCGCTTCACGAAGTCGAAGATCTTGCCGTCCTTCATGCCGTAGTGCGCGACGCGCTCGACGCTGCCGACCTGGTTGAAGTAGACCGCCAGGATCTTGCGGTCGACCTCGGTCGGTTTGAAGAAGGCGGTCTGCGTCTCGGTGCTGGAGATGTAGTAGTAGGTGTTACCGCCGGCGACGGTCGAGGTGGTGGCGGGCGTGCCCAGGGCCAGACGCACCGCGTCCTGGCTCATGCCGGGCTGGATCTGCTGGACGTCGGTTTCCTGGAAGTGATGGCCGTGCTTGATGGTGATCGGCGAGCATCCGGCGATGATGGCGGTGGTGCCAAGTGCCAGAAGGGACAAGGCCACGCCGCCGCGCAGCGCTCTCTGGCGGATCGTACGTGGGCTGATGTTCACTTGCCTTGCCATGGGATGCGTCAATCTGATCCGCCGGGACCTGTTATGATTGTGCAGCATGAAGGCCCAATGTGGGGCCCGCGCCGGAATCGAGACACGTCCAAGCGAATGCCCCGAGTAGCGTGGCGCGCGGCACGTTGCAATGGCGGCAAGGAAATGATCCCCATGCGGATGCTCGACCCCAGCGTGGCCCGGAGAATGTGATGTTCCAGTGGTTTCGAGAGCGTGGGCGCACGCGCCGTATAGGGCGGGAGATTTATGACTCGATTGTGGCGCAGGCCCGCGCCGAGCCATTTTATCGCGACCTCGCCGTGCCCGACACGCCAGAGGGCCGGCTGGAGCTGATCGTGCTGCATATTCATCTGGTTCTGCAGCGCTTGGCGAGCGAGGGCGAGGCCGGCGCAAACCTGTCACGGGCCATCTCGGAGACCTTCGTGGCGGACATGGACGACTCGATGCGCGAGATGGGCATCGGCGATCTCGGCGTCCCGCGGCGTGTGAAGCGTGCGGCTGCCGCAGTCTACGACCGTGGCCGTGTCTATCATGCGGCGCAGCAATCCGAAGATGTCGAGGCGCTGGCTGGCGCTTTGGCCGAGCATGTCTATATGCAGGGTTGTGCCGATCCGGCTTCGCCCGCAAAACTTGCCTCCTATGTGAGGCGCGCGGGCGTGGAGCTCGACCGGGTGCCGTCGGCGGCGCTGCTTGACGGACAGCTCCGATTCCCGGACGTGATAGCGTCTTGATCGCGCCGCCACCGATAATGCGGGTACACAGATGACTGCCGTGCACTGGACACACAGAGTGAGCGAGGTCGGCGAGCCGACGCGCGAGGTGCGGCGCGAGGCACAGCCGAGCGAGCTTGCTGCCATCGCGCGGGAGCTGCAGGTCCCCTCGTGCGCGGCGTTCGCGACGACCTATGCCATTCGCCCAATCGGACGGGGGCGCTGCCTCCTCACCGGCAAAGTCGCGGCCACAATCACGCAGGCCTGCGTCGTTACCCTCGACCCGATCACATCCGAGATCCGGGAGGATTTCGAGATCGAGCTGTGGCCGCACGATGAGTTGCCTGCGGCGAGCGCTGACGACCTCGATGCGTTTGCCGCCGACGACCCGGAAGGAATCGAGAACGGCGTGATCGACGTCGGCCGCATCGTCATCGAGTCCGTGGCCGGCGCCATCGACCGCTATCCGCGCAAGCCCGACGCCGTCTTCTCCTGGACGGACGACACCGACGACGGATCCGATAACCCGTTCGCCAAGCTCAAGAACTTGCGCAACCCGTCCTGAGCCCGCCGGGCCGCGCGTTGCCGTTTCGCGACCCGCAAACAAAGAGACCTGGGCTGCATGAAAATCCGGTTGTGCAGGCGCCGCAAAGGACTATGTTCGGGCGGTTTGCGACGTGCGGGAGTCGGACCCAGAGCGCTCATGGCGCGGCTGGTTCACCTCTAGAGGCTATCGGCAGGCTATCAACACACATGCCAGCGTCGTGCACACTTGCGCTCGATGCCATGGGGGGCGACCACGGCCCTTCTGTCATCATCCCGGGCGCAGCCCTTTCCTTGCAGCATCACCCGGAGGTGCAGTTCACCTTCTTTGGCGATACTGCGCGCATTGAACCGGAACTCGCCAGGCACCCGGCGCTGAAGGCGCGGTCAACGGTGGTACACACCAGCATTGCCATCACCATGGACGACAAGCCGAGCCAGGCGTTGCGCCGGGGCAAGGGCTCCTCCATGTGGCTGGCGCTCGAAGCCGTGCAGAAGGGCGAGGCCCAGGCTGCCGTTTCGGCCGGTAATACCGGCGCGCTGATGGCGATGGCGCGCCTGATCCTGAGGCCCATGGCCGACATCGAGCGGCCTGCCATCGCGGCCCAGTGGCCCACCGTCCGCAGCCCCTGCATCGTCCTGGATGTCGGCGCCAACATTGGCGCGGACGCCCGCCAGCTCGCCGATTTCGCCCTGATGGGGGCGGCCATGGCCCGGGCCCTGTTCCGCAAGGAGCGCCCCACGGTCAGCCTGCTCAACGTCGGCGTGGAGGAGATCAAGGGGGCCGAGGAGGTCAGGCAGGCGCATGCCTGGTTGAAGGACCTGGGATCGGATTTACCCCTTGATTACAAGGGGTTCGCCGAAGGTGATCAGATCGGCCAGGGGGTGGTCGACGTGGTCGTGGTGGAGGGCTTTGCCGGCAATATCGCCCTGAAGACAGCCGAGGGAACCGCCAAGCAGGTCGCCGCCTACTTGAAATCGGCTATGATGCGGAACCTGGCCACCAAGGCCGGGGCCCTGCTCGCGCGGGGCGGCTTCAATGTTCTCAGGCAGAAAATGGACCCGAGACGCTTCAACGGGGCCCCTTTCCTGGGCCTCAACGGTATTGCGATCAAGAGTCACGGAGGCACCGACGCTCTGGGCTTTGCGAGCGCCATCGATGTCGGCTACCAGATGGCTCAGAGTGGACTTATTGAACGCCTCGCAGCGGACCTCGCCGTCTTCCACGGCAAGCTCGTGGAGCCCGGGCAGCACGTGGGCACGGGTTGAGGACCGCGGAGCAGGCGATGCATATCGGTGGACGGCAGGCCGGCGCATTCAGCCGGCATCGGTCGCAAGTTTCCCGAGCGAGGTGAGGACGTGGCGGTCATTCGGTCCGTGATCCGAGGCGTTGGGGCCTATCTGCCCAAGCGCATTGTCACCAACGCGGATCTGGAGCGCATCGTCGACACCAACGATGCGTGGATCGTCGAGCGCACGGGGATCAAGCAGCGCCACATCGCCAGGGACGACGAGCTGACGTCCGACCTCGGCATCGCAGCGGCGAAGCAGGCGCTCGTGCGCTCCGGCGTCGACCCCGTCGATATCGACCTCGTCATCTGCGCGACGGCGACGCCCGACCGGACATTTCCGGCAACGGCGGTGCGCATCCAGGCCGGCCTCGGGATCACCAAGGGCGCCGCCTTCGACGTGCAGGCCGTATGCTCGGGCTTCGTCTACGCCATGGCGACGGCAGACAACTTCCTCAAGGCCGGGCAATTCAAGCGCGCGCTCGTCATCGGTGCGGAAACGTTCTCGCGCATTCTCGATTGGTCCGACCGCGGAACATGCGTGCTGTTCGGCGATGGCGCCGGCGCCGTCGTGCTCGAGGCGCAATCGCAGCAGGGCGGGCGCGAGGATCGCGGCATCCTGTCGACGCGTCTGCGCTCGGACGGACGTTTCGAGGAGCTGCTCTACGTCGACGGCGGCCCGGGCTCGACCAAGACCACGGGCCATCTGCGCATGAACGGCCGCGAGGTTTTCCGCCATGCGGTGCAGAAGATTTCCGGCGTGATCGAGGAAACTCTGCTCATGAGCGGCTACGCGCCCAACGAGATCGATCTCTACGTGCCGCACCAGGCCAACAAGCGCATTCTCGACGGCATCGCCAAGAAGCTCGGCGTCGAGCCGCACAAGATCATCATGACCGTCGCCAACCACGGCAACACGTCGGCCGCCTCGATCCCGCTGGCCCTCAACGTGGCCTTCGAGGAGCACCGTCTGGGCGAGGGAAGCCTCGTGCTGATGGAGGCCATGGGCGGCGGCTTCACCTGGGGTGCCGTTCTGGCGCGCTGGTAAATTTGCCCGGAGACTTTCGGCCGGCTCGCGACTGACCAAAATTCCTTCAGATATTTCAGCCAGTTGCCCATTTGCTCCATTGACCGTCTGTCACCCACCCGATAGCATTTCTAAAAAACAGGGGGTGCTGGACGGGAGGGTCGGAGAGCATGGGAAGCAAAACGTTGACACGTGCGGACCTCGCAGATGCGGTCGTACGTAAGATCGGTCTGCCACGCAATGAATCGCAGGAGCTGGTCGAGCTGGTGCTCGGCGAGATCTCCTTGACGCTCGCGCGTGGCGAGAACGTCAAGCTGTCATCATTCGGGTCGTTTGGCGTGCGAGAGAAGGGCCAGCGCGTCGGCCGTAACCCGAAGACGGGGCAGGAAGTGCCGATTACGCCGCGGCGTGTTCTGGTTTTCCGGCCGAGCAACATCATGAAGGACCGGATCAACTCAGGCATGGGCCGGCGCCGTCCGGAGGGCTAGTGCGCCTTTTCGGGTGCTAGAGCGGCTTGATGATCGCTGGGCGGCGAGAGATCAGGCCAAAGTCAGCGGGGTGGAAGATGGATAAATCGGCGGGCGCGTTCCGCACGATCAGCGAAGTTGCCGATGAGCTCGGCGTTCCCAAGCACGTGCTGCGTTTCTGGGAGGTCAAGTTCACGCACATCAGGCCGATGAAGCGCGGCGGTGGCCGGCGCTTCTACCGGCCTGAGGACATGGAGCTGCTGTGCGGCATTCGTGATCTGCTGCACCGCGAGGGTTATACGATCAAGGGTGTGCAGCGCATTTTGCGCGAGCAGGGTGTCGATGCCGTGAAACTGCACGGAAACTCTCCGCAAGCCCAGGACGGCGCGGCCGCCAAGCCCAAGCGCCGTGCGTCGGCCGGCATGCGCAAGGTGCGTGCGCCCAAGGTGGCGGAGACTTCGCCCGCACGCGGCAAATCGGTGTCCGGTGCACCGGCTGCGGCGGACCTGCACAAACGCATCGCCGCGGCGATTGCCGAGCTGCAATCCTGCAAGGAGTTGCTCGGCGGCGTGAAGGCCAAGGTGCGGCGGCGGGCGGCTGCCGCCTGACGGGTGCCCGCGCCGGCAGCGCGCACGATGCGAGCCCGTGTCTGTTTCGGAACGTGAGGATGCGAGCAGCGCCCGTTGTCGATGTTTGGCTCGTGGACGTCGATGCGGCGGGCGATGTGCTCGACGCGCGCGCGGCGCATCTCGATCTTCTGCCGGCTGAGGATCAGGCGCGCGCGTCTGCTGTCGCCTCCTCCACCGATGCGGCGCGCTGGAGGAGATCGCGTATCGCGCTGCGCTCGCTGCTCGCATCCCGTCTCGGTCTTGAGCGCGCGCGGCTGCCCTTCGTCACGCTGAGTGCCGGCAAACCTGCACTGCCGCACGCAGGGACCGATTTCAGCACGGCGCACACGGGCGCCTTTGCGCTGATCGGACTGTCATCCCTGGGCCCTGTCGGCGTCGACATCGAGCTGCAGGGCAGGGCGGTGCGCATGGGGGAAGTGCGGCAGCGGGCGATCGAAGCCGCCGCCGCTGCGCTGGCTCCCGAGCGTCCCTTGCCGGGCGACGGCAGCCGTTTCCTGCAGGCCTGGACGCGCATCGAGGCGCTGGCGAAGGCGACGGGCGCCGGTGTCGGCGCGACGCTCACGAGCCTCGGCATCCACGGGCCGCAATCGCAGTTCGTCAAACCTCATGTGCCTGCTTCGTCGTCCGTTCTTACGGCCGGCGGCGTCGACCTGCGGCTCGAGGACCTGGACACCCACGGTGCGACCGTGGCGGCCGTGGCTCTGCCGCGGGCGGCGCCGGTCGCGCTCCACCTCCTGCCTGCCTTTCAGGAGGAATTGGCGGCCCTCGAAACCTTGGGACGCACCGGCGGTTGACCCGGGCCCAAGGAGCGGGCAAAAGGATGCCCATCGGAGCGTAGCGCAGCCTGGTTAGCGCACCAGTCTGGGGGACTGGGGGTCGGGAGTTCAAATCTCCCCGCTCCGACCAATCAAATCAGATCGTTGGCCACAATCCACTTGACGAGATTGCCCGCCGGTTCCCATGGGGTCCCCTCGCAATTCGGCTTGAACTGGATGTTGAAAGCTTTGCTCGGACACCCCAAACCTACGAGGCAGCTGCAAACGAAGAGCTGCGGCAATCGTCGTCAGCGATAATTTTCAGCGTGCGCCACACGAGCTTGAGAGCGTCGGCTCCTCATTTGTCGCCGGCGGTCTAGCCTCTAGCTCGAGCACGTCTCCAACGAGGCACCCGACATATGAAATCCCAAAAACTCTCCAGCGCCCCAGTTGCTACCGGCCAATGTCTGTGCGGCGCCGTGCAGTTCGAGATGGACTATCCCGCCTTCTGGGCGTGGCACGATCACAGCCGCGCCAGCCGGCTGGCGCATGGCGCTGTTTACGCGACCTATGTCGGCACCTGGCGCAAGCGCTTTCGCATCACGTCAGGGGAGAGCGAGATCAACCGTTTCGCGGAGGAGGAAACGGGCGCGGTGCGCAGCTTTTGCCGGAGCTGCGGCACGCCGCTCATCTACGAGCGCACCCGCTCGCCGCATATGATCAACATTCCGCGTGCGCTCTTTCAGAGCCGCACCGGACGTCAGCCGATCTATCACATCGCCATCGAGGAGATGCAGGACTGGGCCTACGCGGGCGAGCCGCTGGTTCCGCTCAAAGGCTATCCCGGCGTGTTCTGGACGCGATCCAAGAAGAAGAGCCGCGCACAAGCGGCCATCTCGGCATCAATCCGATAGCGGCTCTGGCCATTGTCACTGCCGGTAGGCGCAATGACTGAAGATGCAGGCTCTCGACGAGCTGCCGCTGTTCAGACCGATCGAACTTCAGCAAGCCGCTTGATGGCATGTGCGTCGTCCCAGCAGACGGCGGCTTCCCACGCGGCCGACGCTTGCGCGGCGATGTCATAGGCGCCGTCGTCGAGGCCGGCGGCGTTGTGAGGCAGAACCAGGTCGAGGTCGGGGACGTCGACGTGCGCCTCGTCCCAGTCGATCAGCACCACCCGATCTGGGGCCACGCGGATGTTGCGTGGGTTGGGGTCGCCATGGACGACGCAAGTCTGACGCCCGACGAGCCGCGCCCACGCCGCCCGGCATCGGGCAACGCCCTCAGGCGGCATCGCGCCAAGATCGATCTTCGTCCCGGTCTCGGCGTGCAAAAGGTCGGTCGACGATCGCCAACCCGGGCGCTGCGGCCAGCCCTGTGTCCGCGCATGCAACTGCCGAAGCGTGGCGGCCACGCGACGCCAGTCGGCCTCCGTCTCGGGCGGCGTGCCCTCCACGTAGGTCATCACCACCAGACCATCCGCGAACAGCCGGCCGTCTGTCGTCGGAAGCGGCACCGGCACAGCAAGGCCTTCACGGTCGAGGTGCTGGAGGAGCCCGGTCTCCCATGCGAGGTCGGCATCGCTCCGCGCGCCGAGACGGCCGACCGCGAGGCGCCCGTCGACGCGCACGCTCCACACGTCGTTGGCGACTCCGCCGGTGAGTGGTTCGACGCGAACTGCGTCTTCACCCCATTGCTCGAGTGCCTTCCATCCTACTGGCGACATTTCGCGGGGTTCCGGACATCGTTGGTGCGAGCCACGCGTTGCACATCGAGGCGATAAGAATCACCGCTGCCGGCGCGCGTCAAGGCGCTGGCTTTCCCGACACGGGCGAACGCTGGCCAACGCGATCATCGAATAACCGGCGGGACAACGACGAGCACATGCTGGAAGGCTGGCAAAGGCCGTGGCGGGCCGGTGAACCGGCAGTGAATTGCAAGCCACGGTTAATAGTGGCTCCGGGTTGAGGGGGCTCGATCAGAGATGAAATCCCCGGCTCTGATTGCAGATTCAAAGATTTAGCTCCAAGCCAGGCGCGCCTCTCAAAATATGGGGTGGACGGTATGTCGCGATTGGGCTTGAGACCCCGGCGTGGCAAAATCATCGGCAGGGATGGGCTGGATGCAAATCGCCCAGACGGCGGCGCGACGGGACCGCCAAAGCCAAGCCTCGATGGAAAGGACGTTGTTGCGTGACTGGTCTTGCGTTGGTGACGGGTGGCAGCGGGTTTGTCGCCCTGGAGTTGATTCAGCAGCTGCTCGCGGGTGAAGGCAAGGTCCGCACGACCGTCCGCAGTCTTCGCAATGACGCCAAGGTGCGCCCGCTCAAGCGCCTGCAGCAGCGCTTTCCGGACCAGCTGGAGATTTTCGAAGCCGACTTGTTGACGCCGCGCGCCTTCGACAAAGCCATGGATGGCTGCGCGGTCGTCTATCACGTGGCCTCACCGTTTCTCTTGCCGGAGAAGATCAAGGACGGGCGGCGGCAGATGCTCGAGCCCGCCCTCAACGGCACGCGGAATGTGCTGGATACCGTCAACAGGACGCCAAGCGTGAGCCGCGTTATCATGACCTCGACTGTCGGCGCCATCTTCGGCGACTACATCGATGTCCGCCAGATGAAGGATGAGACGCTGGCGGAGGAATACTTCAATACGTCGAGTACGCTGGAGACCTATCCCTATCACTTCGCGAAGGTTGAAGCCGAGAAGGAGGCCTGGCGCATCTCCAGGGAGCAGTCGCGCTGGAGCTTCGTGACCATCAATCCGGGGTTGGTCCTTGGACCGTCGCTCACGCTCGGCTCCGAGTCGGGCAGTCTGTTCCTGCTCGACGGGATGATGCGCGGCCATTTCTTCTACGGCCTGCCGGACTGGAGCATGGCGACCGTCGATATCCGCGAGGTGGCCCAGGCGCATATCGCGGCGGCGCGGGATCCCAACGCCAAGGGGCGGTACATCCTCGCCAAGCCGGAGATGACCTCGCTCGTCGAGATGTCGTGCATGTTGCGCAAGGTGCACAAGTTTCCCCTGCTGCTGACCAAGTACCAGCTTCCCAATTGGCTCGTCATGACGTTCGGTCCGTGGTGGGGGCTGCGCCGGGACTACATGCGCAAGCACCTCGGTATCCGCTTCAAGATCGACAATGCGCGCAGCATCGCGGAGCTCGGTGTCGTCTACCGCCCGCTGGAGGAAACGCTCGTCGATCACTATCGCAGCTGGCTGGCGCTCAAACAGGAACGCGCGACCCCGGCTTGACGTGACCCCGCAAGCCAACGGCTTTTGAGGGGCGTGGGGCGTGCGAATGGCCCCACGCAAGCAATCAAAATCAAAGGTTTGTTGAGACGGCACGTTGCACGATCCGCGCCGTGACGGAGGCTGTTGTCGTGCCGATGCGCCAGTCCTCGGTGTTGCCTCATCACATGAGCGCGGCAAAGAACCAGTGCTGAGGGAGCAATGCGGATCACGTGCGACTGGACTGTCGCGCAACGGCTTGCAATATAAATCGACCCACATATTGCTGACCATTCCATTGAACCCTTTTCCAGAACATGCACGACGGTGCCGACGATCCCGTCCCGCCAAAGATCACGCTGGCAACGCCGCGCGACCCGTTCCGGGGAACGCGCGTCCGAATCGCGCTTGCCTTTGAAGGCGGGGGTGCCAAGGGTGCCGTTCACGTCGGTGCGCTGCAGGCGATCGAGCAGGCGGAATGGGGTGACGGCGTGCCGGCTCCGACCGCCGAGCCTTACTGTTATTGGCCGCGCTACGAGGTCTGCGCCGTAGCCGGCGCCAGCATTGGCGGACTTGTGGCGGCGCTGGTGGCGGCCGGTTATCGCTCGCAGGACATGCGCCCGGAGACGCGCGGGGCTACGCCGCGTGTGTTGCAGAACGCCGGCGTAAAAAGCGCGCTATCCTTGTTCGGCCGGGGTGGCTGGAGACGCATACGGCGTTTGCGGGACTTTGGTGAGTCCCCTAGCCGTTTCCTGTTGTGGTTTGCGTTTCAGCGCCTGCTGCTTTGGGTCATGGTCGCCTATGTCGTGCTGGCATCAGTGCCGAACCCGTATGTCTCCCTTGGCCTCTTGGCCGCAGGCTTGGTAGTTCACGGCTGGCAGCTCGCCCGGAGCTTTCAAGCCGTTCTCTTTGGATTGTGCTCGCCGACGGTGGTGGCGGATGCGGTCAACAGGGCGCTGTCCCATAAGGTGTTCGGCCCGCCGCCGGAAAGCCCCCCGAAAGGGTTCGTTGCACGAGCCATCGACAGCCTGCGCAGGCTCTGGCGCCCGTGCCGCTATGTGCGGCGGGTGACGTTCGCCGATCTTCGGCTGCCTCTGGCGATTGTCGCGACGGACATACACGACCAAACGCTTTACTCGTTTTCAAGGAACGCGACGGGCGACGCCATCGTGGCCGAAGCGGTTGCCGCATCAACGGCATTGCCGATCATCTTTCAAGCGGCGCAAACCGCCAAGACCGGCAAGCGGCTCTTCTACGACGGAGGTTTGATCAGCAACATTCCCTCGTGGTCGTTCGATGCGGAGCGCGGAGTTGATCCCGACCTCTATACGATCTCGGTGCACATCACCAATCCGAAGCTTCCTGACCTGCCCGATCTGTCCCTTGCAGAGCGGATACGCCGGCTGCTCTTTTCCGCTATTTTCGGGGGGCAAAGCATCGAGAAGCGGTTCACGCGCGATGTTGCCGTGCTGACCGTTCCGCAGGTCAGGCTCTTGGAATTCGACATGAGCGAGAGCGACTTCAACCAGGCGGTGAAGGAAGGCAAAAGTCTTTTCGAAGCTACCATGACGCGCCGCGCAGCCTGGCGGTTCGTCATGGACCAGATCGGCTACAACATCGCGTCGCTGGTCGCTGAGGAACTGGCCGATCCCTCATCGCTTGCCGAGGGCCAGGAGATCCGCGTCAGCTTCCTCCAGCAGCTCCCCAACGGCGGGCCGGCGTTGCGGCGCAAGTGGCGATACAGCTCGAGCGGCGATGGCTTCCAGGGCCACGGTGACGACAGGATCCTATGGCCGATCGCCGAATCCCTGCCCGGCACCGCCTGGCATACCAGCGCTGCGCGAGCCGCACATACGACCGTCGGCGGCGGATTTGATCCGACACGCCTGATCTGGGACGCCGCCGGCTCGGCGGATCGCGACAAGCTCCGTTACGTCAAGGACCTCCTGTGGAAAAGCCAGTGGGTGTTCGCCGTACCGGTCGTCTCCAATCAACCCAAAGCGAATAACTGGGTGGTCCTGATTGAAACCAACATCCCGTATTCGAAGTTTAAGTTCGGTCACATCGATGATCTGATCGGAGGTTTGGACGCCCTAATAGAGATCATTTCCAGCCCCACGGTTGCCGCATGGTTCTGGCAACTGGATCGGGCGGTTGCGGAGCAGGCGTTGCGGATGTGGCGGGAAACAGACGAGTCTGCTATTAGAACCGGATTAACATTAACGTGATTTAATCTTCATTGAATTGAGGGGGCACCCTCACGATGTTCGCGCGGCGGGGTTCGGAGTAGTGCGATGGCTGAGGACGATGCGAAGGCGCGATCTTCCGATCGTGCCAGCCTGAAGCGGCGAGCAGAGATCGGCGACCAGCAGGTCGCAGATGTCATCGGCAAGTATCAGGGATCACTGATCGACAGCCTGCGCAACATCGACAGCGCGAGCATGCGGGATGCGGCGCTGACGGAGTTCGGCACCAACTACACGGGCCAATCGAAGCCGAAGAGATCGCGATCCTCCGGTGGTGGAGGCAGCAAGACATCGCCGGTTCTGTTTGGACTGGTTCTGGCTGGCGTCCTGGTACTGATCGCGGCCGTAGTCAGCTGGAGCTAGAGCCGCCATCGCGCGACGGCGTCAACTCCCAACACTACCGACCGCCGGCCGTTGCGAGACATGCCACGGCAGGACCAGGCGCTCGGCGAAATCGACGAGATAGAAGAGCGCCGTTCCCATCAGGCCCAGCAGCAGCAGCGAGACGAACACGCGCGGCGTATCGAACTGGCCCTGGGCGACGAGAATCTGGAAGCCGAGGCCGGAGCCCCCCGCCACGAACTCGCCGACGATGGCGCCGACCAGCGCGAACGAGATCGCCACCTTCATGCCCGCGAACAGGCTCGGCAGCGCGCAGGGAAAGCGGATCTTGAACAGCACCTGCCAGGGCGACGCTTTGGAGACGCGGGCGAGGCTCAGCATGTCGGGATCGACGGAACGCAGTCCAAGCACCGTGTCGATGACGATCGGAAAGATCGCCAGCATCACGGCGACCGCGATCTTGGGCTCGGTGCTGGTGCCGAGCCAGATCACGAACAGCGGCGCCAGCGCCACCTTGGGAATGCTGTTGAGTGCCACCAGCAGCGTATAGACGGTGCGTTCCAGGAAGCGCGAATAGACGATGCCGACCGCCAGCATGACGCCCAAGACCACAGCGAGCACAAAGCCCAACGCCGTAATGGCAAGCGTAAAGCCGGTGTGACGGATGAAGACGCCCGGCGTCGACCAGAACTCGGCGAAGATCGCCGACGGCGCCGGCAGGATCAGGGGCGGGGGCGCGAATATGCGCACGCACACTTCCCAAACGATGAGCAGCGTCGCGACGATGAGGACGGCATCGCGGGTCCGGCTTTCCGACAGCAGGCGTGAGAGGAGGCCGCGTGTCATTCCTTCAGTATCCCCAGCTCTGCGAAGTGGTGGCGGATCTTCGCCGTCAGCTCGCCGAAGCGCGGCGTCTCCCGGACGGACAGCGGCCGCGGCCGCGGGATATCGACGTCGATGACATCGACGATCCGTCCCGGTGCCCGCGACATCATCACGACGCGATCCGACAGATAGACCGCCTCGACGATGCTGTGCGTGATGAAGAGCACGGTCTTGCGCTGACCGTGGGCCGTGTCCTGCCAGATGCGAGTCAGCTCCACGTTGAGGTCGTCGCGCGTCATCGCATCGAGCGCACCGAACGGCTCATCCATCAGCAGCAGGGCGGGATCGCACAGCAGCGCGCGGCAGATCGAGGCGCGCTGGCGCATGCCGCCCGATAGCTCCCACGGATGCCGGTTCTCGAAACCGCCGAGGCCGAAGCGCTTCAGCAACTCGACCGCGCGCCTCTCGACATCCGCGCGCTTCAGCCCGAGAAACTCCGCGGACAGGAGCACGTTGTCGAGAATAGTGCGCCAGTCGAGCAGCACGTCGCGCTGGAAGACCACGCCCAATCCATCGGGCGGTCCCTTCACGGGCGCACCGTGCACGAAAATTCCGCCGCTGCTGACGGCTTCCAACCCGGCGACACATTTCAGCAACGTACTCTTGCCGCATCCGGACGGGCCGACGATGCTGAGGAACTCGCCGCTGCGGATATCGAGATCGATGTCGGCAAGCGCCGTCACGTCTCCGCGCGGGGAAGGGTAGACCTTTCCCACGCGGGAGATTTTGACGTAGGCCTCAGCGGTGCGGGCGTCCATCGTCAGTCGATCAGGTCGTTGGTGTAGTAATCGCTGGCCTTCCACCCCGACTTGACAACGCCCGCCTGCTCCATGGACTTCAGCGCGGCGTCCCAGTCGGCCTCGGCCTGCCAGCCGATCGGCTTGCCGGCCGTCGCGGGCGTTTCAAAGTAGTCGATGGTGAGCTTGATCTGCCCGACGAGGATCTCGGCATTGAGCTTGGCATCGGGGCGCTGCGCCATGATGGCCTTGGCACCGTCGTCCGGATTCTGGCGCAGATGCTCCCAGGCGCGCTGCTGCACCTTCACCAGTTTCTTCAAGGCGGCGGCCCGCGACTTGATCGTGTCCTCACGTGCGACGAGACCGTAAGCCGGGAAGGCGATACCGGCATCGGAGGCCAGCAGGCATTTTGATGGCCGCGGCTTCTCGGCCACCGGCAGCGCCGAGCCGACCGTCGACATCAAGCCGTCGGCACGCTTGGCCGTGTACGTGCCCCACAGCGCCGCCGGATCGACGAACTCGACCTTGACCTGCTCGCGGTCCATGCCGCCCGATTTCAGGTAGAGATCGATGAACGGCGCCCACGGGCTCGCCGCGAATACGACGACCGTCTTGCCCTTCAAGTCCGCGACCTTGCTGACGGGCGAGTCCTTGTCGACGAGAATGCACAGGTCGGTCTTGCGCTGGAAGTTGAAGAACGACTTGAGTTGTGCGCCCTGGGCCCGTGCGCCGCCGATCAGGCCGACCTGCACCTGCCCGACATCGGTCTGGCCCGCATTCGTGAGTTGCACGGTGTTGCCCGAGCCGCGGCCATCCTGGATGTCGACGTCGAGCCCTTCGGCTGCGAACCAGCCCTTGTCCTTGGCCAGATGCATGGCGGCCTGCACGCCCCATGGCGAGAAGTCCAGCCGGACCGACAGCTTTTCCTGGGCTGCGGCCGTTTGCGTGAAGGCTGCGAGACAACCTGCCAGCGTCCACGCCAGAACACTATTGCGCTTCATCGATGTGTTTCTCCCCTTCCTGCTTGATACCATTTATGCGTCATGGCCGCTTCTCACGGCTGCCTCTTTATTGGTCGCTTTGCCTCAACCGATGCCCGCGTCCTCGTGCTGCAGATAGCCGAGCACCATCTCGACGACATGGACACGGCGCTGAGACAGCCGCTTCGGGCTGTCGAGCTTCTGATTGAAGATCCAGGACAGCGTGTACCTGTTCGACAGGTAGAAGTAGGCGAGCGCGGATATGGACAGGTAGAGGTCGACCGCGTCGACGTTGGTGCGGAACGATCCTTCCTTCTGCCCGCGCTCCAGCAGCGACTGGAGCGTCTTGAGCAACGGGATGTAGAGCGACTTCACCACCTTGGACTGCTTCAGGTAGTGCGCGTAGTGGATGTTCTCGATGCTCATCAGGCGGATGAGGTCAGGGGTCTCCACGAAATGATCGAAGGTGTGGGCCACGAGCGTGCGCATGCCCTCGACAGGCGGCAGATCGCGTACCTCGAGATCGCGCTGGCGCTCGCGCAGCTCGCTGTAGATGTCCTCGAGGATGCGGAGGTACAGCTCCTCCTTGCTCTTGAAGTAGTGGTAGATGAGGTTCTTGTTGACGCCGGCCCGCTCCGCGATCTGGTCCACGCGGGCACCGGTCAGGCCGTGCGTGACGAACTCCGCGCGTGCCGCATCCAGGATCTTGGCGCGGCTTGCCTCCGAGTTGCGAGCGGGCTTCAGACGCTGCGTGCTTTGCGGGCGCGGGCTATGCTCCATGGGCAGCCCTCGAGGTGGCTCTGGCGCGCCGCAGGTCATCGCTGGCCGCCCGGTCGACATCGCCGCGCGCGTCGAGGACGACGCCATGACGCTCACGCGCGTAGGCCGGCGTGATCTTGCCGTCGCGAATGTCCTCGAGGATGAGCGCGGGGTCGCGCTGGATGGGATCGCCGAAGCCGCCGCCGCCCGCCTGGTCGTGAACGATCACCGTATCCCGCTCGACGCTCATGGTAATCTTGCCCGGCAGCGGCTTGGTCTCGCCGTTGCGCGTCATGGCGTTGCGCGATGATCCGCCGGGCTCGCCGCCAGCCAGGCCATAGGGCTGAAACAGCACTCGATCCGTGCGCATCTGCAGCAGGGCTTCGGGGGCAAGGATGCGGTAGGCACGCCGCACGCCGATGCCGCCGCGCCAGAGCCCGGCCCCGCAGCTGTCCGGCACAAAGGCGTACTCTTCCACGCGCACGGGATGCTCCGCCTCCATGACCTCGACCGGCATGTTGGAGAGGTTCTGCGAGGCGTTGGTCACGGCTTCCAGCCCATCCTTGTCCGGCCGGCCGCCCCATGCGCCGCAGATCATGTCGACGATGATGAACGGCTTCCGGTTGGACCTGAGGCCGCTGATGCAGATGACGCTGTTGCCGCCTTCGCCGGCGGCCGGCACGCGCTCGGGAACGATCTGGGCTAGCGCGCCGAGCATGGTGTCGAACACGCGGTATCCCGTCAGCGCACGCGCCGCGCAGGGACCCGGCATCACCGGATTGAGCACGGAAGCTTCCGGCGCCTTCACGTCGATGCAGCGAAACACGCCGACGTTGTTGGGCACGTCACGGCCCAGCACGCACCTGACGCTTAGATAGGTGAGGGAGTGCGTGAAGCTCAGCGTCGAGTTCAGAGCACCTTTCACCTGCGGCGAGGAGCCGGTGTAGTCGACAAACAGCGTGCCGTCGTCGCGCACGGTGATGGCGACCGAGATGGGGATCGGTGTCTCCGAGAACCCGTCGTTGTCGATGTGGTCGGTAAAGCGGTACGTGCCCTTGGGCCACTGCTTGATCTCGGCCTTGGTCAGCCGCTCGGCATAGTCGAGCAGCTCCTGCATGTAGGCTTCGACCTCGTCCGCGCCATAGCGCTGCAGCAGCTTGACGAGCCCGCGCTTGCCGACCTGGGCGGCAGCGAACTGCGCCGACAGGTCGCCCCAGACGCGATCGGGAACGCGCACATTGATCTTGATCAGCGTCTCGAGCGTCTCGTTGAGCTTGCCCCGCTCGTAGAGCTTCAGCGGCGGTATGCGTAACCCTTCCTGATAGATCTCCGTAGAATCAGACGCATTGGAGCCGGGCACGCGGCCGCCGACATCGGTGTGGTGGCAGATGACGACGGCGAACGCCCGCCGCTTGCCCTCGAAGAACAACGGCACGAACATGAACACGTCCGGCAGATGCATCCCGCCGTGATAGGGATCGTTCATGATCACGACGTCGCCGTCGTGGAGATCGTCGCCATACTTGGCCAGAACGGACGCCATCGCCTCGGGAATGGCGCCGAGATGCTGGGCGATGGTCTTGGCCTGCGCCACCATCTGTCCGTCGGCCGCACACAGCGCCGCCGAGAAATCCATCACATCCTTGACGATCTCCGACCGCGCGATGCGCACGACCGTGTAGGCCATGTCATCGGCGATCGAGTCGAGCCCGCTCTTGATGACTGCGAAGGTGATCGGATCGACGTTCATGCGCTGCCTTCGAGCTTGAGGATCAGATTGCCCATCCCGTCCCGGCAGATCGTCGCGTCGGGTGGAACAACGATGGTCGCGTCGAATTCCTCGATGATGAGCGGCCCTTTCCGCTCGGCACTGCCGATGGCGCTGCGGGCGACGATCGCCGTTTCGACGGCGGGCACCCCGCGCGTGAACGACACCAGGCGGTGGTCGGAGCGCGCCGCACTCGTTCGAGCGTCGATCTTCATGGCGTTGAAATCGAGCCGGCTCTGGCGCAGGCCTCGGCCGGTGACCGTGATCTTGACCAGCTCGAGCGGTGTCTGGTCCCGGTAGCCGTAGGTCTTCAGGTATTCTTCGACAAAGCGATGGCTGATCTCAGCGATGATGTCGCCGTCGGCCGAGAATGGCACGGGGAGTTCCGTCGCCTGTCCTTCGTGGCGCAGCTCGGCCTGCCAGATGAGCTGCGTGCGATCCGCCCCGTAGCCATCGGCCGCCAGCTTGGACGCGACCTCGGTCTTGAGGCGCGCCATGACACCGGCGATATCCTGGGGCTTCAGGTCATCGAGGAGGCGCATCACCGTCACGAGCGACGTGTGCTCGATGTCGGCTGCCAGCATGCCGACGGCGCTGAACACGCCGGCCAACGGCGGGATGATGATGGTGCGCACGCCGAGCTGCCGCGCCACGTCGACGGAGTGGATGCCGCCATTGCCACCGAACGCCATGAGCGTCAGGTCGCGCGGATCGCGGCCGCGCTCGACCGTGACGGCGCGGATGGCACGCGCCATGGCCGCGTTGGCGACAGCGCGGATGCCGTGCGCCGCTTCCTCCAGCGTGAGGCCGAGGGGCGTTGCCACATGCTCTTTGATAACCTGCTCGGCAAGCTTGCGCTCGATCGCCAGCCGCCCGCCTGCGAGAGCACTCGGATTGAGGATGCCAAGCACGACGTTGGCGTCCGTTACGGTCGGCAGCGTATTTCCGAGACCATAGCAGGCGGGGCCTGGAGCGGCGCCGGCCGATTCTGGCCCGACCTTCAGGAGTCCCCCGGCATCGATGCCTGCGAGCGAGCCGCCGCCCGCACCGACCTCGGCGATGTCGATCGCCGGCACCTTCAGCATGTAGCCGCCGGCCTTGATGAACCGGCTGGAGGTCGACATGCCGTCGCGAAACTCGTACTCCGACGTCATGCTCGGGCGGCCGTCCTCGATGATGACGGCCTTGGCCGTCGTCCCACCCATGTCGAAGACGATGATATCGCCATCGCGCCGTGCTGCACCGAGGCGGGCTGCGCCGATGACGCCGCCGGCCGGGCCGGAGGCCACCACCATGACAGGCAGCTCGCGCGCCGAGTGCGCCGCCAGCATGCCGCCATTCGAAGTCATGACCAGGATCGGTGCAGTGATGCCGACGCCCTTGAGGCTTTGCTCCAGCCTCCTGAGATAGCCGCGCATGGCCGTCAGGAGATAAGCGTTGACGACGGTCGTACTCGTGCGCTCGTACTCCTTCATCTCCGGCAGCACGGCGTAGGACGCGGTGACGGGCAGATCGGGAAAGCGCGCCTTGAGGATCGCCTCGGCCTGCTTCTCGTGCGCCGCGTTGCGATAGCTGTTGAGGAAGCAGATGGCGATGGCCTCGACGCCGCCGGCGATGAGTTTTTCCGCAGCCGCAACAACGTCCGCCTCCGACAGCGGCTCGATAACAGCACCGTCAGCGGCAATACGCTCCCGCACCTCGAGCCGGTGACGGCGCGGTACGAGCGGCTTGGGCTTGTCCCAGGTGAGATCGAACATATCCGGCATGCGGATGCGGCCGATCTCCAGCACGTCGCGAAAGCCCGATGTCGTGATCAGCCCGGTCCGGGCTCCGGTCCGCTGCAGGATGGTGTTGGAGCCGACCGTCGTCCCGTGCAGGATCTCGGCGACGCTGGCGGGCGGGACGTTCAATTCGGCCAGGAGGGATGCGAGGCCGTCGACGACGGCGCGGCTCGGATCGTCCGGCGTGGTCGACACCTTGCTCTCGTGCATGATGCCGTCCGGCGTCATGACAACGATGTCGGTGAAGGTGCCACCGACATCGACAGCAACGCGCGCCGCCGAGTCTCCCGGGATCATGCTGCCTCGCGATATAACCAACTAGTTAGTTAATTAGGGCGCGACTTTTTCTCCGCGTCAAGAGGGAGCTTCTTGAGGGTGTGGAGCTGTTCTGAGAAATGATCTGAATGGGCGGATTTTTAAGTGATCTCGCGAGGCGAGCCGTCTTGCATTCGTTCTCGCGCGATCACCCCACGAAGATCCCGGTCCTCCCACTCATGGGGAGGTGATCGACCGCAAAGATCAGGTCCGAAAGCCCGTGCGTGTCGAGGCGCGCGAGTGCTTCGACGGCCGTCAGCAGGCGCTCCTGCTCGGCGGCCGGCACGATGCCGCCGGACAGAGCGCGGAACTTCTTTACGTAATCGGCGCGCCGGAACGGCCGTGCGCCCAGTGGATGGGCATCGGCGACGGCGATCTCGTCGACGAGTGTGCTTCCGTCAGTCATGGTGATGACGACGCGGCCGCCGAAGGCCTTCTCGCGCGGGTTCCTGCTGTGATAGCGCCGCGTCCATTCCGCATCTTCCGCGGTGCGGATCTTGTGCCAGAGCGCCACCGTATCAGCGCGTGAGGTACGCTCGGGCGCATAGGAGCGCTCGTGGTGCCAGGCGCCGTCCTGCAACGCGACGGCGAAGATGTACATGATGGAGTGGTCGAGCGTCTCGCGGCTCGCCCGGGGATCCATTTTCTGCGGATCGTTGGCGCCGGTGCCGATCACGTAATGGGTGTGGTGGCTGGTATGGATGACGATGTCGCGCACATGCGTGATGTCGGCTATCCGCGGGCCCATGCGCCGCGCGAGATCAATGAGCGCCTGGCTTTGGTACTCGGCCGAATGCTCCTTGGTGTAGGTTTCGAGGATGGCCCGCCGGGGCTCGCCTTGCTCCGGCAGCGGCACGACATACTCAACCTTCGGCCCACCGAGCAGCCAGGCAATGACCCCGTCCTCACCTTCGTAGATGGGCGAGGGCGCGCCTTCGCCCCGCATCGTGCGATCAACCGCCTCGATGGCCATCTTGCCGGCGAACGCCGGGGCATAGGCCTTCCAACTGGAGATAGCGCCCTTGCGCGATTGGCGTGTCGTCGTGGTGATATGCAGCGCCTGCTGCACGGCCTGGTAGGTCGTCTCGGCGGGGAGCTTGAGCGCGGCGCCGATGCCTGCCGCTGCGGCGGGGCCGAGATGGGCGATGTGGTCGATCTTGTGCTCGTGCAGGCAGATGCCTTTCACCAGCGCCACATGGATCTCGTAGGCCGCCGCAATGCCACGCAAAAGGTCCGCGCCCGAGAGTCCGCACTGCTGCGCGACCGCAAGGATTGGCGGAATGTTGTCACCCGGATGCGAGTAGTCGGCGGCGAGAAAGGTGTCGTGGAAGTCGAGCTCGCGCACGGCGACCCCGTTCGTCCACGCGGCCCACTCCGGCGAGACCCGGCGGTCGCGTGGCAATCCGAAGATGGTGGCGCCGGGCTGCATGCGATGCGTGACGGCCTGGGCCCGCGCGGTGGCGACCGGGCCGCGCGCGAGTGCGGCCGCTGCCACGGCTGCGTTGTCGATGATGCGGTTGCCGATCATCTCGACCACGTCGTCGTCGAGCGGCACCGGATCGGCTGCGACCTCGGCGATCTTCCAGGCAAGCTGGTGCTCACGGGGCAGGTTGTCGGAGGATTTGGCGGATCGCACGGTGTGATTTTGCACGTCGGTAGTCCTCGATGCGGGCGGGGAGGCTTGGACTATTACTCATTCCATAGCGATGGCTCTCATCGTGCAAGCGGCCTTGTGAGCGCGGGCGGTCAGGCGGCCACTTGCGACCAGGCGGATACGCTTGTATACAACCAACTGCAAGTGCCGAGTTGGCGACGCCGGTAGAGACTTGGCGTCACCAGCTTCACCCGTAGGCCGGACAGGACCAGGAATGACGGCTCATCCCGCGGCTCCTCTGCACGATCCCTCGGAACGCGACCAGTACGGCTCGGCGGCCGACTATGCCTATGCCCGTCTGCGCACGGCCATCATCGAGCGGCAGTTCACGCCGGGACGGCGCATGCGCGAGATCGAGCTCGCCGACTGGCTCGGCATCAGCCGCACACCGACGCGCCACGCATTGTCCCGCCTCGAAATCGAAGGTCTTCTCGAGGTTCGCCCCCGCATCGGGCTCGTCGTATCGTCGCTCGATGAAACGGCGATGGAGGAGCTCTACGAGATGCGCGCGGCGTTGGAGGGAACGGCTGCCGCTATGGCCGCGCATCACGCCAGCCGGCGCGAGATCGAGACGCTCGTCCAGCTTGTCAAGGACGAGGCGGGGCTGCGTCCCGCTGCGGACGTGCTCTACCGGCACAACCTGGCCTTCCACGGCGCGATCTACGCCGCGGCGCACAATCGCTTTCTCATGAAGAGCCTGCAGGCCTTGCATGATGCGATCACCCTCCTCGGGCCGACAACCCTTGGCACCAAGGGCCGGTCGCTCGACGCAGCCAAGGAGCACCGGCGCATCGTCGAGGCCATCGCACAAAGGGATGCCGCCCGCGCGGAGAAGGAAGCACGCGCGCATATTCTCAAGGCCGTAGACATTCGCCGCGCCATGTTGCGTGGTGTGACGGAGCAAGTGAGCCCGATCAGAGGCTCGCACAAGCGCAAGTCAAAGGGAGAGAAATCATGAAGGGGTGGAGTGGAATGCTCGGATGCTTGATGCGCGGATGTGCGGCGCTAGCGGCCGCGATCTGTTTGCTGGCGCCTGCCGGTGCCGGCGCCCAGTCCTGGGATGAGGTCGTCGCGGCGGCGAAGAAGGAAGGCAAGGTCGTCTTCTACAACAATCTCCAGCCCAACGGCATCGAGCCCCTGCTGTCCAAATTTCGCGCCGCCTATCCCGGCATCCAGCCCGAGCAGATCCGCCTCGGCAGCAATCCGCTGATCGAGCGCTTCCAGACCGAGTTTAACGCGGGCCGGAACCTCGCGGATGTGTTCATCACCTTTCCCGACGAGCGCATCGTGGAAGGCCTGAAGGCCGGCTGGATGGCGGAGTGGACGCCGCCGGAGCTGTCGAACTTCCCCCCGACCATCAATGAGGCGAACAAGCTCTACACTCTGCAGTACGCCCGCGAGGCCATCATCTGGAACAAGACGCTCGTCAAGCCCGCCGACGAGCCCAAGGAGTGGACCGACCTGTTTGATGCGAAATGGAAGGGCAAGGTCGGCATGAATCCGCCCTGGCGCTCGGTCTCCATCCAGCAGATCGTCGCCTTCTGGGAGGACAAGGGTATCGCCAATGCCGCCGAGAAGCTGAAAGCCAACGAAGTCCGCTTCTTCGAGGGCTCCGGCGGCATCATCCAGGCGGTCGTGCGCGGCGATGTGCGCATCGCTGAGTTGACGGATCTGCCGCTCAACCCATTGCTCGACGACGGTGCGCCGGTCGGCTTCGTGTATCCGGCCAGCGGCACGACGCTCTCGGCCAACAAGGCGTTCGTCGCCGCCAAGGCGCCGCACCCCAACGCCGCCCGCGTCTTCATGAACTGGCTGATGACCAAGGAAGGGCAGGAGGCGTTGCAGCAGTATTGCGGGCTTGCGGTGACCCGCAACGGCGCGCCGCCGCTCAGCAAGCTGCCGGCGACCTCCCAGCTCTCCAATGTTGTCGACGGCGAGAAGATCCTCACCGCCGCACGGCAGGCCAAGATCGTCAACGAATGGCGCACGGTGTTCGGCGTCAAGTGATGCCACGCGTGATGCGCCGGACTTGGTGTCCGGCGCATGCCTCATGACGATGGGAGGATAGGCCATGGCCCAGCAGGCGGCCGGATTGTCCGCCGTTTCAGAGCCGCGAGCCGCGGCCGGCTCTGCATCGCGGAGCCGCGCGCTGCACGTTGCTTATATCGTGACCTTCGCCATCGTCGTGGCGATGGTGATGATCCCCATCATCGCCCTCGTCTACGGCAGCTTCCGTACTGCCGCTCCGGGCCTGCCCGCGGAATGGACACTGCGCAACTACGCAGGCCTTGCCTCCAGCGGCGTGCTGACCACGATCCTGACGACGCTGTGGATCGGCCTCGTGTCCTCTGCCTTGTGCATCGTCATCGGCACGGCGATCGCGCTGCTCGTGCATCGCACGGATTTCAAGTACGGCAAGCTCGTCACGGCGATGGTCGGGCTGGCGTTCTATTTCCCCTCCTTCATCCTGGCGATGGCCTGGATCATCATTGGGGCGCCGGGCGGCATCTTCAACGCCATCGTCGACGACACACTGGGATTGCCGGGCTTGCGCATCGACATCTACACGGCAGCCGGCATCGTCCTCGTGATGGTCCTGCACCAGGTGCCGTTCGTCTACCTGACGATGCGCGGCCCGATCATCGGCATGGATGGGATCTATGAGGAGGCGGCACGCACGTCCGGCGCCAAGCCGAGCACGGTCATCACGCGCGTGACGCTGCCACTGCTCAGCTATTCCCTGATCTCCAGCTTCATCCTGACCTTCATCATCACCATCGAGCAGTTCGCGATCCCCGCGCTGATCGGCATCCCCGGCCAGGTCAACATGCTGGCGACGCAGCTCTACCTGCTCGTGCGGTTCTCGCCGACGGACTACGGCCTGGCTGCCGCCATCGGCATTGCCCTGAGCGCGATGACGGGTGCCGCCATATGGGCGCAGCGCCGCGTGTCGAAGGCCGGCCGGCTGACCACCGTGACAGGCAAGGCCGGCCGCCTCAAGCCGATCCCGCTCGGCCGCTGGAAGTGGGCCGCCTACGCGCTGTGCTTCGGGTTCGTATTTCTCGGCCTCATCCTGCCGATGGCGATCCTCATCTATACGTCGGTGCTGAAATGGTTCACGGCCAATCCCCTGGCCGGCATGTATACGCTGCGCAACTACACCTACATTCTCGAAAGCGCCTCCACCGTGCGCAGTTTCTGGAACACGCTGATCGTGTCCGGCGTCGGTGCGGCTGTTGGCGTCGTGCTCGGTATGTTCTGCGCCTACTTCACGCTGCGCCTGCAGCCTCGCGGACATCGCACGCTCGACTTCTTCGTGAGCCTGCCGTTCGGCGTGCCCGGGATCGTCCTCGGCCTCGGGTTGTTGTGGGCCTACGCCTATCTGCCGCTGCCGCTCTACGGCACGCTGGCGCTGATCATCATCGCCTTCGTCACGCGCTTCCTGCCCTACGCGACGGAAACCATCGGTGGGCAGATGGTGCAGATCGACAAGAGCCTGGAGGAGGCGGCCTGGGTGAGCGGCGCCACGCGCGGCCAAGGCGTGCGGAAAGTCCTTCTGCCGCTGGTCTTGCCATCGGTGCAGGGCGCCTACTTCCTCCTGTTCATGGCGTTCTTCCGCGAGATCTCGTCCGCCATTCTTCTTTACTCGGCGTCAACGGCGGTGATCTCGATCTCGATCTGGTCGTTTTTCGAGCAGGCCAACTGGGGGCAGGCGAGTGCGCTGGCCGTCGTTGCGACACTCATCATCTTCGTTGTCATGGCCTTAATAAACTGGCTGCTGCCGACGGCACGGCGCGGCTGATCCGGAGGACCACGCCGTGAGCATCACGGTTCAAAATCTCGTCAAACGCTACGATCCCCTGACCGTCGTGCATGGCATCTCGTTCGAGGTCGGACGCGGCGAGTTCGTCAGTCTGCTCGGGCCGTCCGGTTGCGGCAAGACGACGACGCTGCGCTGCATCGCTGGCCTCGAGGATGCGGACGGAGGCGTCATCCGCATCGGCGACACGACCGTGTCGGCACCTGCCGAGAACGTGCTGGTGCCCGCACATGAGCGCCAGATCGGCATGGTCTTCCAGAGCTACGCCATCTGGCCGCACATGACCGTCGCGCAGAACGTCAGCTTTCCGCTGTCGATCCGCAAGCTTCCGGCCGCGGAGGTGAGCCGGCAGGTGAAAGAGGCGCTGGCGATCGTCGGCCTCGAAGCGTTGCGGGATCGCCATCCCTCGCAGCTGTCCGGCGGGCAGCAGCAGCGTGTTGCCTTGGCCCGCGCCATCGTCGGGCGTCCCAAGGTCCTGCTGTTCGACGAGCCGCTCTCCAATCTCGATGCCAAGCTGCGTGAAGGCACGCGGGCCGAGATCCGCCGGCTGCAGCGTGAGCTGGATGTGGCCGCCGTCTACGTCACGCACGATCAGGAGGAGGCCCTATCCATGTCGGATCGGGTCATCGTCATGGACAAGGGCCGCATCCAGCAGGTCGGCACGCCCAAGGACCTCTATCGCAGCCCGATCAATCATTTCGTCGCCGATTTCGTCGGCCGCGCGAGCTTCATCGATGTCTCGCGCAGCGACGATGCCACGGGTTGGAAAACGCCTGATGGTACGGCGCTCGAGGTGAACGGCGCGGCCGCCAACGGCGGTGGTGGCTACCAGGCCATGTTGCGCCCCGAGGACATCGACATCGAGGATGGCCAGAATCCGGGCGATGAGGCGGGACGCAGCCTGTCCGGCAAGGTGTCCGAGAGCCATTATCTCGGCGCCCATACCGAGTACGTGATCGATGCCGCCGGCGCGAAGATCAAAGTGCATTCGAAACGCGACTTCGATGTCGGTGCTCCCGTGACGTTGCGCATCAAGCCGCAGACGTGCCGGCTCGTCGTCCGGCCGGTGTCTTCCGACGCATAACCGCCATGTGAAACAGCTTGTGAGTTGCGCTTGCACTTAATTGTATACATTCGTATAGAAAAGAATTCATCCAGGGCCGACGTGGGCGACTTTGAAACGCAGACAGGGGCGAGGCGAGATGCAGGACCGTTCAGCGCAAGACTATGACGTGATCGTTGTGGGGGCGGGGAATGCGGCGCTCGCGGCCGCCGTCTCGGCGAGCGAGAACGGTGCCAAGCGCGTCGTCGTGCTGGAGAAAGCGCCGCGTGAGATGCGGGGCGGCAATACGCACTGGAGCGGCGGCGTCCTGCGCTTCGCCTACGATGACCCGCGCGAGATCGGCGCGCTACTGCCGGGCGTCGAGGACGAATACGAGAATTTCTACGACGGCATCTCACCCTACACGAAGGACGACTTCCACGGCGACCTGATGCGGGTCACCAACGGCCGCACCGACCCCGTCCTGTCGAAGCTCCTGGTCGCCAACTCGCAGGACACCGTGAAATGGATGAAGGAGAAGGGCGGCATCAAGATGGAGCCGGCCACTACCCTGTCCGCGGTCAAGAAGGGCAACGTGATGGTGTGGGCGCGGGGCCTTGTCGTGCGCGCTGCCCATGAGGGCGTCGGGCTGTCGCGGAGCTGGTTCTCCACCGTGGAGAAGCTCGGCATCGAGGTGCGCTACGGCGCGGCGGCCATCGAGCTCTTGATGGGTTCGGATGGTCGCGTCAACGGCGTGAAGATCCGCGACGACGAGGGCATCAAGGACGTGAAGGCGCGCGCGGTTGTGCTCGGTTGCGGCGGTTTCGAGGCCAATGTGCAGATGCGCACGCAACACATCGGTGCGCTGGTCGGCGCAGCGAAGGTGCGCGGCACACCGCACAATCAGGGCGACGGCTTGCGCATGGCGATGAGCATCGGCGCCATGCCCTGGGGCCAGTGGAGCGGCTGCCACGCGACGCCGATCAGTGCCGACTGGGGCGATTTCGCGCCGCGCGAGTTGACGGATCGCAGCAACCGCCTGAGCTACGTTTACGCCGTGATGCTCAATCGCAAGGGCCGCCGTTTCGTGGATGAAGGGGAGGACGGCGCGCTCTTCACCTACGCCAAGTTTGGCCGCGCCGTTCTTGCAGAGCCCGGCTCGAAAGCCTGGCAGATTTTCGACTCCAAGACCGTGCATCTGCTGGAGCCGCGCTACCAGACGAGCAAGCCCATCACGGCCAATACGCTGGAAGCGCTCATCGACCAGCTCGATTTCGAGGACAAGGCGCAGGCGCTACAGACGATGCAGGAATTCAACGCCGCCGCGCGCGGACCTGAGGACGGTTTCGATCCCACCAAGAAGGACGGCCTGTCGACCAAGGGGCTCGCGCTGGAAAAGACCAATTGGGGGCTGCGTATCGACAAGCCTCCCTACTATGCCTACAGCACGACGGGCGGCATCACCTTCACGTTCGGCGGTTTGAAGACGACGGAGAAGGCGGAAGTCGTCGGCACGGATTGGCGGCCGATCAAAGGACTATTCTGCTGCGGCGAGATGGTCGGCGGTCTATTCTACGACAACTATCCGGCCGGAACCGGCCTCGTCTCCGGCGCGACGTTCGGCCGGATCGCCGGCCGCAATGCCGCAACCATGAACTGACCGGATCAGGCGCAGGGAGAGAAACGATGGCCCAATCCTCAACGGCCCACGCAGTCTCAGCCGGTGAAAGCATAGTGCAGAGGCTCGCGGCAAAGGTCTGCGCGTTCGACAAGAGCCAGTTGACCAAGACCTCCATCGCACAGGCCAAGACCTGCATCCTCGACACCGTCGGCGTGACGCTGGCCGGTCTGCCGGAACCGTGCACGCAGATCCTCCTCAAAACTCCCGGCGTTGCGACATCGGCTGGCCCGTCCCTCATCTTCGGAACCGACCGGCGCACCAGTGCGCTCGATGCGGCGCTGATCAACGGCACGGCCTCGCACGCGCTCGATTTCGATGACTTCAGCGGTGCGTTGGGCGGCCATCATTCGGTGCCGCTCGTGGCTTCGCTGTTTGCGCTGGCCGAGGAGCGCGGCGCCACCGGCGAGGATTTCCTTGCAGCCTACGTCGTCGGCGTCGAGACCATGATCCGGCTCGCCCGCGCCGTGAACTTCCACCATTACGACAAGGGCTGGCACCCGACCTCGACGCTGGGGACGTTCGGCGCGGCAGCCGCGGCCTGCCATCTGATGCGTCTCGATGTGGAGAAAACCGCAACCGCCCTGTCCATCGCCGCGTCGCTCGCCAGCGGCATCAAGGCCAACTTCGGCACGATGACGAAGCCGCTGCACATCGGCCATTGCAACCGCAACGGCATATTCGCGGCGCTCCTGGCCGAGGGAGCATTCGAAGCCGCCACCGATGTCTTCGAGCATCACCAGGGTTTCCTTGACGTGTTCAACGGCCCCGGCACTTACGATATCGCCAAGCTGTTCGAGAACTGGGGCGAGCCGTGGGAGATCGAAGCGTCCTCGATCGGTCTCAAGCAGTTCCCCTGCTGCGGCAGCACACACCCGGCCATCATCATGGCCCTCAGAATGCGCAAGGAGGAGGGGATCAAGCCGGGAGATATCGCGCGCGTCGATATCCAGCCGCACGGCCGGCGCTTGCGGCACACGAACACGCCGCAGCCGCAGACGCCACTGGAGGCCAAGTTCAGCGTGCAATACGTCGTGGCGCGGGCACTGCAGGACGGCGTGGTGCGCCTGAAGGACTTCGAGGGTGAGGCGCATTTCGAGCCCGGCATCCGCTCGCTTCTCGATCTCACGGAGGCGCGACCGCATCCCGACATGGCCGACGACGGGCCGGAGCAGTGGGGCGCCGAGGTCGCCGTTACGCTGAAGGATGGACGGCGTGTGGCGCGGCGGGTCGACAATCTCGTCGGCCGCGGCGGCGACAATCCCATGGACAGCGGCGAGTTGTGGGACAAGTTCAGCGACTGCGCGTCGCGGGCCTTGCCGCGCGAGCAGATCGCGCCTCTGTTCGAACGTCTGGAGACCTTGGAAAAGGTTGCCGGCATCTCGCAGGTGACGCAGTTGCTCGAGGTCAGCCCCTTGCACAAGCCGCAGACGGAGAAAATCGTCTTCGCGCCGCGCGGAACGCAGGAAGCGCCCGAGACGACGTGGGTCCCCTAAGGGGTCTTCTCACTCAATTGTGTTTGGTTGTTCGAGCGGCCTGCCTCGCCGGCAGGCCGTTTGCTTTGACACGGCTTCGTGCCGCTCTCTTGGTGCGATGCGGCTGCGTTCCCAGATATTCCAAAGCATGAAACCTGCCAGCAGGGAGTGCGAGGATGACTGTCCGTGAACCAATCCTGACGCCTGTCCGCATCGCGGATCTGCGCCCGACCCAGATCACCGTGGGCTTGCGGGAGGTCGAGGAGAAGCGCAGGCGATGGCGCGGGAAGGGAAAGAAGAAGGCGATGGCCTTCCTCGCGAGCCACATGATCCCCGTCGTGCTCGGTCCCAAGGAGCGGCACTACGTGACCGATCATCACCATCTCGCCCGTGCACTGCACGAGGAGGGGAGTGAGGACGTGCTCGTGACGGTCATCGCGGACTTGAGCCGGCTCGACAGGGATGCGTTCTGGATCTTCCTCGACAACCGGGGGTGGCTGCACCCGTTCGACGAGGATGGCCGTCGCTGCACCTATGCCGATATCCCCAAGACGATCGGCGAGCTGATCGACGATCCGTATCGCAGTCTCGCAGGCGAGCTGAGGCGCGTCGGTGGCTTTGCCAAGGACACGACGCCGTTCAGCGAATTCCTCTGGGCAGATTTCCTGCGCCGCCGCGTGAAACGCAAGCTCGTGGAGCAGGATTTCGCCGCCGCCATGGAGCAGTCGCTGACGCTCGCGAAAAGTGCCGACGCAGATTTCCTGCCCGGGTGGTGCGGGCCCGTGCATGCGATTCCGGTGCACGCGGAAGAAGCCATTCACGTGTGAATGGCTTCAGGCCTCAAGCCTTGGCGAAAACCGCAACGCCCTTGTGCTTGGCGGTGGCAACTACGCGCGTGCCCGGTTGCAGCGTGGGATCATCTATGCCGACGCGGCCGGTGACGGTGACGCCCGCGTCCAGGCGGACGACAGCCACGCCGTACTCGCCCTCGGCACGAAAGGCCGTAGGCGGGCGGCGGATGATCGTCCAGGAGATCAGCTTGCCGTTACCCTCGGCCGTGTGCGGCCGGAAGGCTGCGGCATGGCACTTCGGGCAGATGTCGCGCGGTCCGGGATCGAGGGCGCCGCAAGCTCCGCATTTCAGGATGTCGATGGTTTCGCTCATGGCGCGATCCTATGCGTCCGGCCGGCGCAGAATGCTGACGGTGCAGGCAACGCCGGTCCCGCCGAGATTGTGCGTCATGCCGATGCCGGCGTTCTTCACCTGGTTGGCGTGCTGGCCGCGAAGCTGCAACACTGCCTCATAGAGCTGGCCGACCCCGGTGGCGCCGACGGGATGACCTTTCGCCAGCAATCCGCCTGACGGATTGATCGGGATCTGGCCGCCGACGGCCGTGCGGCCTTCCGCAGCCCACTTGGCGCCGAGGCCGCGCGGGATCAGGCCGAGATCCTCGCTATCGATGATCTCCGCGACCGAGAAGCAGTCGTGCAGCTCGACGAAGTCGATGTCCCCGGGCTTCAGGCCGGCCGCCGCGTAGGCATTCTGGGCGGCTTTTACCGTCGCCTCGAACGACACGACCTCCTCGTGCCCCGCAATGCGCGCCGAGCCACGCGTCTGTGCGGCTGCCAGCACATTGATCGGCAGATCCGGCGCGTTGCGGGCGCGATCTTTGGCAACGATCACAAGAGCCGCGGCACCGTCGCTCACTGGACAGCAGTCGTAGAGCTGCAAAGGGTCCGCAATCGGCTGCGACTGGCGGATGACATCGGGCGTCAGCGTTGCCCCCATTTGCGCCAGCGGGTTCTTCAGTCCGTTCGCCTTGTTCTTGATGACGACGGATGACACCTCGTCGCGCGTCGTCCCGTATTTGGCGGCGTGGATGCGCCAGGCCAGACCGAACAGGCCGGGAAATGTCAGGCCAGATGGCGCATCGGAGCGATTGTCCATGGCGCAGTTGAGTGCCTGGGTCACCTGTCCGCCGCTGGCATGCGTCATCTTCTCGACGCCGACGACGAGGGCTGCATCGCACAGACCCGCCTGCACGGCCAGCACCGCGTGCCGGAAGGCGATGCCGCCGGAGGCGCAGGCACCTTCCACCTTGGTGCAGGGGATGTTGGCGAGGCCGAGCTCGTCGGCGACGATGCCGGCCAGCACCTCCTGGCCGCTCAGAGGGCCGGCGACGAAGTTGCCGAGATAGAGCGCGCCGATCTCGCTGCGTTCGACGCCGGCTTTGCTCAAGGCGGCGCTGGCGGCCTCGGCGGCGAGGCTTTCGAGACCGCGGCCGTCATGCTTGCCGAATTTGGTTGACCCGATACCCGTGATGGCGACGTCCCGCATGGTCATGTCTCCTTCTGGAGCTTCTCGCGAAGGTCAGTCTTGAGAATCTTGCCGTAGCTGTTCTTGGGCAGGTCGGTGACGAAGCGATAGCCCTTCGGGCGCTTGTAGCGCGCGATGTTGTCGAGGCAGAGCTTGTCGAGGTCCTGATCGGTAATGTTCGCACCGGGTTGCGGCACGACGAACGCGATCACTTCCTCGCCCCAGTCGGCGTGAGGCCGGCTGACGACGGCGCATTCGCGCACCGCGGCATGCGTCAGCAGCACTTCCTCGATCTCGCGCGGATAGATGTTGGAGCCGCCCGAGATGATCATGTCCTTGGAGCGATCCTTGAGCGTAAGGAAGCCGTGCGCATCGAGAGCGCCCACGTCGCCCGTCCACAGCCAACCATCGCGCAAGGCCTTGGCGTTGGCCTCGGGATTGTTCCAGTAGCCGCGCATGACGCAGTCCGAGCGTGTGATGACCTCGCCGACTTCGCCGATCGGCAACTCGTGCCCGTCCTCGCCGACCACCTTGACCTCAACGCCCGCGCGCGCGAAGCCGCAGCTCGCCATAATCTCCTCGAGGCGTGGGTTGTCTTTGTCGCCCAGCAAGTGCTTGGGCAGATACGTGATGGTCATGGGGCTTTCACCCTGGCCGTAGATCTGTGTGAGCTTCGGCCCGAAGATCTCCAGCGCGCGTTTCAGGTCGGAGACGTACATCGGCGCGCCACCATAGTAGAGCGTCTTGAGATTGCTGGTGTCCACGCTGCCGACGCGGGGGTGGTTGATGAGGCGCGAGACCATGGTCGGTGCGCCAAACATCGTCACGTTCTCGTGCGTGGCGAGCACCTCGAAGATGCGCTCGGGCTCGAAGGAGCCGGACAGGATGATCTGGTGCGAGCCCTTGGCGATATGCGCCAGCGCATAGAGGCCCGAGCCGTGGGAGAGTGGTGCAGCGTGAATTTTCGTGTCGCGCTCGTCCACCTGGTCGACGTCGGAGTAGTAGCAATGCGACATGAATTGCAGGTTGCGGTGGGTCAGCACGGCGCCCTTCGGGCGGCCGGTCGTGCCGCTCGTGTAGAAAAGCCAGGCGCTGTCCTCGGGCGCGCTGCTGACCTCTGAGACGGCCTTGCCCGCAAGCAGGGACACGAAATCCTTGCTGCCGGTCGTGATGATCGTCGTCGCCGTGGCGCCCGACAGCTTGTCGGCGATCTCGGGCGTGCAGAAACACACGCGCGCGCCGGCATTGCTCAGAATGAACTCCATCTCCTTGGGATGCAGCTTGGAGTTCATCGGTATCGCCACCAGCCCCGCGCGCCAGATGCCGTAGAGGACCTGCAGGAACTCGGCACAGTTTTCCATGGCGATGCCGACGTGGGACCCGCGCGGTAGCGTAAAACGTTCCGTCAATCCGCCGGCGATGCGGGCGGCGCTGTCCTCGAATTCGGCGTAGGAGAGGGTGCCGGCATCGGTGGTGATGGCGGGATGGTTGGGAAAGCGGAGTGCCACCTGCCTGAGACTCATAGAGAGGTTCATCTGCGTCTTCTCCTCAATGCAGGTATTGATCGAGCATCGCCGGATCATCGCGCAGCTCCGCTGCGGGACCGGAACGCACGATACTGCCATTTTTCAATACGTACGCCCGATCGGCAATATCGAGCGCCGCCATTTTCTGCTCCACCAGCAACACGGACATGCCGCTCTTGGAGAGTTCGGCAAGCGCCGTCATGATGCGATGGATCATCTGCGGGGAAAGCCCCAGCGATGGCTCGTCCAGCATGAGCACCTTGGGCCGCATCATGAGCCCGCGTGAGACGGCGAGCATCTGTTGCTCGCCGCCCGAGAGCGAGCCGCCCGGGATGCTGCGCCGGTCTTTCAGCACGGGGAAGCGCGCGTACTCCCGTTCGAGCATGCTTGCGATCTCAGGCGTGGTGATGCCGGGCAGATGGCTGGCCCCCAAGGCCAGGTTCTCCTCGACCGTCAATGTCGGGATGATCTGGCGCCCTTGCGGGACATGCACCAGCCCCATGCGCGCCAGATCATGCGCCGTCTGACCTTTGATCTGGCCGGCGTCGAAGGTGATGCTCCCGCCGGTGGGTGGCAGCAGACCGGAAATGACGCGGAGCAGGGTCGTCTTTCCGGCACCGTTGGCGCCGAGCACGACGACCAGCTCACCTTGTGCGATATGCAAGTCAATGCCACGCAGGATCGAGATCGGGCCGATTGCAGCCGTGATGCCTTCGAGACGGATCATGCCGACGCCGCCCCGGATGTGACGCCGACTTCGCTCGGGGTGACGCCGAGATAGGCCTCGATGACGCGCGCATCGGCCTGCACCTCCTGCGGCGTGCCTTCGGCGATCTTCTGGCCGTAGTCGAGCACGGTGACCCGGTCGGAGAGCCCCATGACGAATTCCATGTTGTGCTCGACGAGGACGATCGTGGTGCCGGTATCGCGGATGGCGCGAATGACCCGAGCGATCTCCTGGGCCTCACGATCGTTGAGGCCGGCAATGGGTTCGTCGAGCAGCATCAGGACCGGATCTTCCGCCACGGCGCGGGCAAGCTCGGCCAGCTTGCGGTGGCCGTAGGGCAGATCGTCTGGATAGGAGGCCGCGACGTGGGCGATGCCGAAGCGGGCGAGCAGCCCGAGTGCGCGTTCGCGCTCTTCGCGATCGAAGTGCGCCGACGTCAGCCAGGCGAGGAAGTCGGCCGGCGCCGTGCGTCGGGGCGTCAGCCCCAGCATCACGTTCTCGAGCACCGTGAGACTGCGCACGAGCTGCAGGTTCTGGAACGTGCGCGCCAGGCCGAGGCGTGCGCGCACATGCGCCGGAGAGCGGGTCACATCCTTGCCGTTGAAGACGGTCTTGCCCTCGTCGGCCGCGTAAAGCCCGCTCACCACGTTGATGAGTGTCGACTTGCCGGCGCCGTTCGGGCCGATGATCGCATGCACTGTCCCGCGCCGGACCTGCATCGTCACGTCGCTCAGTGCTGTCACGCCTTTGTAGCGTTTGGTCAGGTTGCTCAGGTCCAGCACCACGTCGGGACCGGCGGAACGCGTCGCGTTTTCGGTGAGAGGCGCTGCGGCAGCTTCTAGCTTGGGTGCTGCCTCGGGTTTTGCGCGCGAGAACAGGCCGAAGAGCTTTTGCAGCAGGCCGATCGCGCCTTGGGGGAACAGCAGCAGGACGGCCAGCAGGATCGTCCCGTAGATCATGAAAGAGACGTCGTAGAGGAAGGCGATCAGCTCGGCGATCATCAAGGTGATGAAGGTGCCGATGATGGGACCATAGGAATAGCCGAGGCCACCGATGACGGCCGCGATCAGCATCGTTAGCGTCAGGTTGAGTGTGAACGCGTCGCTGTTGATGTAGGCGTTCTGATGCGTGAACAGGACGCCCGCGACGCCCGCTGCGAGCGCGCTGGCGGCGAAGACCAGGCTGCGCCAGAGCGGAACGCTGATCCCGGCCGTGCGGGCGAAGCTCTCGTTCTCCTTCAGCGCAAGCAGGTTGCGCCGGAAGCGCGAGGCGAACACATAGTCGCTGATCAACTGCGCAACGAGGAAGGCAGCGCCGGCGATCCAGAGGAAGTAGGCCTTGCCCATGCTGCGCGAGCCGAAGTCGAGCGACGGCACGCCGAAGATCCCCATGGTGCCGCCCGTGAGGTCGGTCCAGCGCTGCGTCGCGATCTCGATCATGAAGCCGAAGGCCAGCGTCGCCATGGCGAGATAGAGACCTCGCGTCCTGAGGGCGATGAGGCCGACCAGCAACCCGGCGATGAATGCGAACAGGATGCCGCACAGCATGCTCAGGAACAGCGGCCATCCGAGTGTCGCCGACAGCAATGCCGAGCCATAGGCGCCGATGGCATAGAATCCGGCCTGGCCGAGCGACATCTGGCCGGACAGCCCGAGCAGCAGGTTCAGCCCGATGACGGCGACCGTCGTGTAGAGCAGGGTCTGGGCGATATGAATGTAGAACGTATTCTTCACGACCAGCGGAAAGGCGAGGATCACGACGACGACGCCCAGGTAGCAGAGATTGCGCAGCACCGTGTTAGCGGACATCGGCGGCCGCCTCTCCGAACAGGCCGCTCGGCTTGACGACCAGCAGCGCCATGACGATGAGCAGCGGGTAGAGGTCGCCGAATTGCGAATTCCAGTAGTTGGAGAAGCTCTCGGCGATGCCGAAGATCAAGGCGCCGGCGAGAACGCCGAGCGGGTTGCTGAAGCCACCGAGCGAGGCCACGGCGAACGCCTTGACCGTGAAGACGAAGCCCATGTGCGGCTGCACCGTCACGATCGGGCCGACGAGCACGCCCGAGATGCCGGCGAGCAGCGCCGCCATGATGAACACCAGCGAGACGGTGCGGCGCACGTTGATGCCGAGCAGGGACGCGGCTTCCGGATTGAAAGCGACCGCATAGATCGCCCGGCCCTGACGCGTCTTGAACAGGACCCAGTAGAACAGGCCGACCACCAGCAGCGCGGCCACGATTACGAGCAGCTCCTCGACGAACACGCCGACGCCGAAAATCTGCACGACGTTCTGGCGCGAACTCGAAAAGAGGGGCGGCGAGTACTGCGATGACTTCCCCCACGTCAGCGTGGCGACGTTCTGGAGAATGAGAGCAACGCCGAGCGTGGTGAGCACCCAGGAATATTGGCCCCCGGCCATGTTGCGGAGCCTGTCGAGCGGGCGGATCGCGAAGCGCTCGAGCGCCCAACCCAGGACACCAAGTGCCACCAGGACGATCGGAATGGAGAGCAGGACGGGCACGCCGGCGACGATGAGCGCCATGGACAAGTAGGCGGCGATCATCAGGAACTCGCCCTGGCCGAAGTTCATGCGCGTGGTCGCGAGATGCGCAATGAACAGGCCCTTGGCCGTGAGCGCGTAGATCGAGCCCATGGCGAGGCCCGTGAGCAGCAGCTGGATGAGATTGGCTGTCGACATGGTGCGGCGCTGGAGCCGCACGGGCAGCGTGCCCGCGCGGCATCAGGTTGGCGTTATCAGTACTTCAAGCGGACGACTTCGCCGTTCTTCCAGACGCCGAGGAAGACGTGCTCCTTGTCGAGGCATTCGTGATCCTTGGGCCCGTAGGGCTTGGGCGGCGTCGCCGACACGGTCTTGACGCCGTCGACGGCCTCGAGGGCATCACGCACGGCCGCCGGCTCGAAGCTCTTCGTCGTGTCGAGGGCCTTCAGCACCACCTGCGCTGCGTCGTAGCCCAGGGCGGCGAGCACCGGCCAGCGGAAGTCCTTGCCGTACTCCTTTTCCATCTTGGCGACGAACGTCTTGGCGCGGTCCTCGGACAGGTCGAGTGCCTGGCCCATGACCGTTCCCTCGATCTCCTCCTTACCGACGATGTCCCGGACCTTGAGGGACGACAGGCCCCAGTTGCCGGCCACGACGGGCTTGTACCCGACCTTCGGCATCGGCCGGAACAGCAGCTCGAACGACTCGTGGAAGTTGAGGACGAGCTGGGCGCCGGCATCCTTCATTTTGAGGAGTTGTGGGGTCAGGTCGTTGACGTTGGGGGCGACGGCTTCGACGGCCACCAGCTCACGCCCGCGCGCCTTCAGGCCTTCCACGATCTCCTTGGCGGCGAAGTTGCCGTAGCCCGTGGTCGAGTGCACGAGGCCGATCTTCTGGAACGTCTTGGCGCCCCAGTCGAGCATGTTGTCGATCTGGAATTTCTCCACCATCGAACAGCGGAAGATGAAGCTCGGGTTCTCGTTGATGAACTGGGCTGTGATGTTTGTCGCGATCGACGGCCCTGCGACCAGCGGCACGCCGGCCTTTTGCATGATGGGCGCGAACGCCAGCACGTTGCCGCTGGAGACGGTGCCGATGATCACCGGCACCTTGTCGTTCTGCATGAGCCGCTGCACGAGGGACACGGCCTTCTGCGGGTTGGCTTCGTCGTCGTAGACGACGAGCTCGACCTTGTGCTTGCCGCCGGCCGCCTCGTAGTCCTTGAGCGCCGACTTGATGCCCTGCAGGTAGGATTCGCCGAAGTCGGTGATGGCGGGCGGTCCCGAGAGACCGAGAACGACACCGACCTTGACGTTGTCGGCAGCCGCAGCCGAGGCGAGCAGCGCAGACGCCGCAAGCGCGCACAAAGCCGACTTTGCAATCTTACCCATTCTGTTTCCTCCGCAGGCGCTTCTTGTTTGCGCCTTTGTTGATCGGCTCGGCGCAATAACAGTTTTTTGACCCGGCGTTAGAAAATAAGCAAGAGCCGAGCGGGGGCATCTGGCTCCGGCAGCCTTAAGTCCGCAGGCCATCCTGGCTACATAATCACCCCCGGTGGGGTCGGGGTTCGGCCTGATTATGCCGTCCTGCCGGGAAGGCAACTATGTCCGCTGCGGATCCACCATGGACGGCGGCGTATCATGATCCCTGAAAACCTCGGGATGCTCGGAGCCCTGGGCGCGGCCCTTGTGACGAACCTGATTGTGCTCGAGACGGTCTCCGCAGCGCAGACGCGCAAGCCCAGCGTCGCCCAGGTTCAGGTGCAGTCGGGCAAATCCGGCAAGGCCACGACGCCCATGGAGCGCTGCCTGGAGGTGTGGGACCCCTTCACGCGCATGACGAAGCAGGAGTGGCGGGCGACCTGCAAGCGGACAGTCAGGGACTATCCTGACCTGTACAAAGAAGGACGTTAGGCCTCTTCGCTCGGTTCGGCCTTATCGCGACAATATGGGTGGAAATCACTACGCCCGGGTAGTGATAGACTGACTTCAGCCACAATCTTGCCGCGACCGCCGAGCAATTGCATTCATTTGGTATCCGCTATACGACGTGCCCACGAGGTTTCGCGGGTGCCTGACGCGATTGAGCGGCGCAGACCCGGGAACGCCGAAACGATGGCACCTCCGCCAGAGCAGAACTCCTCCTTGACCGGGTTGGCGGCGCGGCTGCTCGCAGGTTATCTGCATCTCGTGCATCGATCGTCCGACGTCATCCTCGACCCGCCGGACATCCGCGAAAAGCTCACGCGGGCCCATCCCTATATCCTGGCCATGTGGCACGGACAGTTCGGCATGATGCCGGCGCTGCACATCGGCGAGTACCGGGTCTCGGCCATCGCCGCCCGGCATGGGGACGCCGAGGTGCTGGCCAAGACGCTGGCGCGTTTCAACATCGAGTTGGTGCGTGGTGCCGGCGCCAACGGCCTGATGCGGCGCGGCAAGCTCAGGGACGTCGGCGGTGTGCATGCCCTCAGGTCGGCCATCAAGCTCCTGAAGGGCGGCAGCACCTTCGCCTTGACGGCGGATGTCCCGCCCGGCCCGCCGCGCGTATCGGGAGAGGGGATTGTCACGCTGGCGCGGCTGTCGGGCCGGCCGATCATTCCGTTTGCCGTCGCATCCTCCCGCTTCCTGACGCTCCGCACCTGGAGCCGCATGACGATCAACCTGCCCTATTCGAAGCTCGCCTACGTGATCGGAGAGCCGATCCACATTCCGGGCGACGCGGACATGGAGGCGCTGGGCCGCTATCGGACAGAGGTCGATGCCGCCTTGAATGCCGTGACCGCCCGTGCCTACCAACTCGCGGGCGCCGACGTTGCCCGGATCGCGCCGCCGCCGTGGGTTCCGCGCCGCAAGCAGAAGCTGACTTGAGGCTGGCGCTGAGCGCAATCCTGTAATGACCGATTGAGGATCGCACCGCCACCGAGACGGGTAGGCGGGAGGCCCCCGGTGATGCTAGGTCGTATTCAACCAAAAAAACTTTGGCTTGAGGAGACGCCTTGCATGTCCGCCGCCCCGTTCGACTACGCCGCGCTGAGCCGCCCTGGCCTGCCGGCCCCTGCCGTGAAATGGACGGGCTTCCCCAAATACAACTTCGTCGGCGGCCACAACGATGCGGCGCACATCCCCGTGGAAGGCCTCGCCAGGGCGGCGACATCCGTGTTGCAGCGGGAAGGGGCGACACTGGCGACCTACGGATTGATGAGCGGTCCGCAGGGCTATCGCCCGCTGCGTGAGTTTCTCGCGCGCAAGCTAAAGTCCTATGCCGGCATGGCCTGCGCCGCCGATGATATCCTGATTACCTCGGGCTCCGTGCAGGGGCTCGACCTCGTGGCCAATCTGCTGGCGGCACCGGGCGACACGGTCCTGGTCGAGCAGGAGACGTACGGCGGCGCGCTGACGCGGCTGACGCGCTCGGGGCTCAAGGCGGTCGGCGTTCCGCTGGATGCGGAAGGGCTGAACCCTGACGCGCTCGTCAATGCGCTCGATGAGTTGAAGGGTCGCGGCGTCCAACCCAAGTACATCTACACAATCCCGACGGTGCAGAATCCCACCGGCGCCATCATGAGCGAGGGGCGGCGCGCCGAGATCCTGAAGATCTCCGAAGCCTACCGCGTGCCCATCCTCGAGGACGAATGCTATTCCGACCTCGTGTGGGAAGGCGGCCGCCCGTCGGCTCTCTATGCCATGAGCAAGAGCGGTGGCGTCATCCACATCGGCTCGTTCTCCAAGTCCATCTCACCGGCTCTGCGCGTCGGCTACGTCGTGGCGGGTTGGGATGTGATGTCCCGGCTGCTCGCGCTCAAGACGGATGCGGGCTCGGGTGCGCTGGAGCAGATGGTGCTGGCGGAGTTCTGCAACGCGGAGTTCACGAGCCACGTCGCCACGCTCAATCGCGGGCTACAGGAGAAGCTCGGCGTTCTGACCGAGGCGCTGGCCGAGCATTTCGGCACCTCCGCCGAGTTCGTGGTGCCGCCGGGCGGCATCTTCCTGTGGATCAAGCTGCCGGACAACGTTGATACCGCCAGGCTCGCGCAGGTGGCCCTGCCCGAGGGCGTCGCTCTCAATCCGGGACCGGAGTGGTCGACCGACAAGGCCTATGCCAAGCCGCGGCTGCGGTTGTGCTTTGCCTATCCCTCGCCGGACGTCATACGGCAGGGCGTTGCGACGCTCGCTGAAATTTGCCGGCGGGAGTTCGGCGTGCCGGCGCGCATCGCCAACGTGAAGCAGACCTGACGCGACTGGGCGAGGTGACCATGAGCGCTCCTGGACCTCTCTCGGCAGCCGGGCTTTCCCCGCGCATACGATCCCGCTTCGTCGGCGGGATCAACGGCCTTTCCATGCATGTGCTGGAGGCTGGATTCGAGGACAAGGGACGGCCGCTTCTGCTGCTGCTGCACGGCTTTCCCGAGATCGCCTACAGCTGGCGCAAGGTGATGCTGCCGCTGGCGGACGCGGGCTTTCACGTCGTTGCGCCGGATCAGCGCGGCTATGGCCGCACCACGGGCTGGGATCCCGACTACGACGGCGATCTCGGCTCTTTCCGCATCCTCAACATCGTTCGCGATGCGCTGGGCCTCGTCTCGGCACTCGGCTACCGCACCGTTGCCGCTGTGATCGGGCATGACTTCGGCGCGTCGGTTGCGGCCTATGCCGCGCTGGTGCGCCCGGACGTTTTTCGCGCCATGGTGCTGATGAGCGCGCCGTTCGGCGGTCCGCCGGCGCTGCCCTTCGCTACCGCCGAGCAACCGCCGGCCAACCCGGGCAAACCCCGCAGCATCCATGACGATCTCGCGGCGCTGGTGCCGCCGCGCAAGCATTACCAGTGGTACTACTCGACGCGCGAAGCCAACGACAACATGCGCCACGCTCCGCAAGGGCTGCATGCGTTCCTGCGCGCCTACTACCATCACAAGAGCGCCGACTGGAAACGCAACACGCCCTATCCGCTCCAGGCGTGGAGCGCGCCGGAGCTGGCGAAGCTGCCGACATACTACATCATGCCGCTGGCGAAGGGCATGGCGGAGACCGTGGCCGAGGAGATGCCGTCGGCTGCCGAGATTGCCGCCTGCCGCTGGCTCCCGGAGGAGGAGCTTGCCGCCTACACCGCGGAGTACGCACGCACGGGATTTCAGGGTGGATTGCAGTGGTATCGCTGCCGTACGAGCGGCGCGTATACGCCGGAGCTGGAATTGTTCTCGGGCCGCACCATCGACGTGCCGTCCGCCTTCATCTCGGGCAAGAGCGACTGGGGTGTCTACCAGGTGCCCGGCGCCGTCGAGAAGATGCAGCGGGACGTGTGCACGCAGATGCAGGGCTGCCATCTGATCGAGGGCGCGGGACATTGGGTGCAGCAGGAGCAGCCGGAGGAGGTGACGCGCCTGCTCCTGCAGTTTCTGCAACGATAACGCTGGAACAGGGACGAAACGCAAAATCATGACAAAGATCGTTGCCATTACAGGCGGAGCTTCGGGTATCGGCCGCGGCACGGGCAAACGGTTGCTCGATGAAGGGTGGACCGTCATCGCTCTCGATGTGAGCCAGCCAGGCTTGGACGGCCTGCGCAAGGACATGGCGCAGTACGGAGACCGGCTGCAAACCATCGTCTGCGACGTGACCTCGACCGAGAGCATGACGGCGGCCTTCCAGGAAATCGGCCGGCGTTACGGCCGCCTCAACGGACTGGTCTGCTCGGCAGGCCTGCTGAAAATCGGCACGCTGGATTCCATGCCCGTCGAGGACTTCGACGCGCTGTTCTCCGTCAACGTTCGCGGGCTCTGGTTCTGCGCGCGCGAGGCCATGCCGCTATTGAAGGTCGCTGGCGCGGACGGCGAGATTGCGCGCGTGGTCTTCCTGGCGTCGATCTCGGGCATTCGCCACAAGATCGACAGCGGCGCCTATGCGGCGACGAAGGCCGCAGTGATTGCGCTGACCAAGGTCATGGCCGTCGAGAGCGCGCCGCACAAGGTGCTCGTCAATGCCGTTGCGCCGGCGACCGTCGATACGCCGATGGTGCGCCCGCATCTCAACGCCGGAGGCAATACGCGCTATCGCACGTCCGGCACCTCGCCTATTGGCCGCATCGGGCAGCCCGAGGATATCGCCGCCGTCATTCGCTTCCTGATGAGCGAGGACGCCGGTTACGTCAACGGCACGGTCATTCCGGTGGATGCCGGGACCATCGCCGCGTTCGTGCCGGCCGGCGTGAAGAACTGACAACAAAAAGGGGTGGAGCACGATGTGCTCCACCCAAAGCTCTGCGCCCTAGTTGCGCATGAAGCCTTCGAGCTCGGCGGCCGTCCAATCGAGCGTCTTCGCCCGCTCCTCGCCGCGCATCAGGCGCACGATCATCTTGGTCATGATGGCCTGCGTGTACATCTGTGCGGCGACGGCGTGGGGCGCCGGCGCGCAGGGGATGATCGGCACCTGGTCGCCCTTGTTGGGATAGTGTGACGTGACGCCGACGGGCGGCCCTTGCTCGTCCCAGGTCTTGATGTAGTTGAACTTCGGATAGGGCGGCAGGTCGTAGCCCTGGCCGCCCGCCACCAGCTTCTCGATCGCTTCCGATGTCGAGATGTGCAGCAGCAGGCTCTTGGCCGCCGACTTGTTCTTGGAGAAATTCCAGATCGCCTGGAAGCGCGGCAACAGCGACACGCAGCGCCCCTTTGGGCCTTTCGGCATAGCGTGCGTCCACAGCTTCTCGGCGATGTCGGGAACGTCGCGCTTGGCCACTACCCACGCGCTGGGCGGATTGAAGATGAGCGCGCCTTTTCCCGACACCAGCCATTTGTTGTTGGAGGCGTTGTCCCAGGAGGCGGCATCGGGTGGCAGGACCGCCGCCAGCCGCGTGGCGTAGTCGAGGACCTCGCGCACGTTGTCGGACTTGACCGTGATCTCGCCTTTCGCATTCACCAGCTCGGCGCCGTAGGCCTGGAACAGGGCGCCCACCCAGTCGGTGTTGTCGGTCGTCGTGCCAAGGCCCAGTCCGAATGAATGACCGGCCTTGTGGCATTTCTCCGCTGCCGTCAGGAAGGCGTCCCAGGTCCAGGCGTCGGCTTCTTTGGTGGGCTCGGCGCCGGCCGGATACATCGCCCGGATATCGATGCCGGCAATGTCCTTGAGCAGGTCATAGCGCGTACAGGGCGGCAGCACGAGTGTGCCACGCGAGGAGGGCATGGCGACCCACTTGCCGTCGATCTTGGCAAGATACTCCATCGATGGCCAGATCGCGCCGTTGCGAGCCAGGATCTCGCGCATCACGTCGTCGACCGGCTCGAGCAGGCGCGCATGCTGGCTCGGCTCCCAGGCCGAAAGATCGATGATGTCATGCCCCGACTTGGCATGCGCTTCGGCTGAAACGGTCAGGAGGAGCTTGTTGCCCTGCGTGCTGACGTAATCGATCTTGAGATCGACTTTCTCCTTGTCCGCCCAGGCCTGGCAGATTTCCGTCATGGCCGTATTGCCGCCCGGAACCCAGTGATCCCAGAAGGCGATCGAGAGGCTGCCCGCGGCGTGCGCACCACGCACGTAGGGTGCCGCGATGGCCGCTGCCGAGGCGGCAGCCGTGCCCGCAATGAACCGGCGGCGTGTTGTTTTATGTTTGCCCACCATTTCCTCCGTCCGTTTTGATTTTGTTGCGGCGCCGGCTTGTGCCAGCGGCGGCTCGTCATTCCCTGCGCGCCCGATAGGCGGTGCTCCGAGCGCAGCCGACGAGGACGATGCAAGTAGAGCACGCCCGGCCCGGTCATTCCAAGGCCATGCGCAAGCCATCCGCCGCAGATGCGTGCGGTCGCCGTGAGCCGTGCAACGATGTGAGGGTACGAGGGGGCGGCGCAGCGCGCCGGAATATTTAGCGCCGGTGCTGTACGGATCAGCGCGGCACGATGTGTGACGATGGCGCCGGCGTTCCCGCCGGCGCCATCGCTCGGATTACTTCAACCAGCCTTTTTCCTTGTAGAACTTCACCGCGCCGGGGTGCAGCTCCGCCGACAGGCCGTCCTTGACCATCTTGGCCGTGTCCAGGTTGGCGAGAGCTGGGTGCAGCTTCTTGAACTCCTCGAAGTTCTCGAACACCGCCTTGACGACCTCGTAGACGGTCTGGTCGGCAACCTTGGAGGAGGTCACGACCGTTGCCAGCACGCCGTAGGTCTCCGTCGGCTGCGGGTTGGACGAGTACATGCCGCCGGGAATCGTGGCTTTGGCATAGTACGGCTTGGTCGAGATCAGCTTCTCGACGGCAGGTCCGCCAAGGCCGATGAGCTTGGCGCCACAGGTGGTCGTCGGGTCCTGGATGTTCGCGGAGGGATGGCCGACGCCGTAGTAGAAGCCGTCGATCTTGTTGTCGCAGAGCGCCGGGCCGTGCTCGTCGGCTTTCAACTCGGAGGCGAGCGAGAAGTCAGACAGCTTCCAACCCATGGCCTCCAGCAACTCCTCCATGGACGCGCGTGTGCCCGATCCCGGGTTGCCGACATTGAAGCGCTTGCCCTTGAAGTCCTCGAACCTGGTGATGTTGGCCTCCTTGCGGGCCAGCACCGTGAACGGCTCGGGATGGATCGAGAACGCCGCGCGCAGGTCGGCGTAGGGGCCTGCGTCCTTGAAGCTGCCGACGCCCTTCAGCGCGTTGTACTGCACGTCGGACTGGGCCATGCCGAAATCGAGCTCGCCCGCCTTGATGGTGTTGACGTTGAAGGCGGAGCCGCCGGTGCTCTCGACCGAGCAGCGGATGCCGTGCGTCTTGCGGTCCTTGTTGAGCAAACGGCAGATGGCGCCGCCTGCGGCGTAGTAGACGCCGGTCACGCCGCCTGTGCCGATCGTCACGAACTTCTGCTGTGCTTGCGCCGTGCCCGAAATGCCCAGTGCCATGACGCCGGCAATGAGGCTGCATGTCAGGTAGGTGGTGCGTGCCATTTCCTGTTCTCCCTGCTCCAACTGAAATCGATCAAGCTTGCGTCGATGCGATGGCGGCTTCCACGGCATCGCCGAGACGTTCGACGATGGTATCGACGGCCTGTGCATCGACGATGAAAGGCGGCGCGAGAAGGACGTGGTCTCCGCGCGCGCCGTCGAGCGTTCCCCCCATGGGGTACACCATGAGTCCCCGCGCCATGGCTTCCTGCTTGATCCGCGCGTGGAGTTTATGGCGCGGATCGAAAGGCTCCTTTGTCGCGCGATCCTGCACCAGCTCGATGGCCTGGAACAGGCCACGGCCGCGCACGTCGCCGACATGATGGTGGTTGCCGAAGCGGTCCTTCAGCCGGCGCGTCAGGTGCTCGCCCTGGCGCTTGACGTTGTCGAGCAGGTTGTCGCGCCGGATGACCTTCTGCACGGCGAGCGCTGCTGCACAGGCCAGCGGATGGCCAAGATAGGTATGTCCGTGGTGAAACAGGCCGGAGCCCTTGGCAAACGCGTCTACGATTTTGCCCTGTACGAGAACCGCGCCGATCGGCGCGAAACCGCCGCCGAGGCCTTTGGCGATGGCCATCAGGTCCGGCACGACACCCTCCTGCTCGCACGCGTGCAGCGTGCCGGTACGGCCCATGCCGCACATGACCTCGTCGAGAATGAGCAGGATGCCGTGCTGGTCGCAGATCTCACGGATGCGCTTGAAGTAGCCTTCGACCGCGGTGATGGCACCTGCCGTCGCGCCGCCGACGGTTTCCGCGACGAACGCGATCACGGTCTTGGGGCCGAGCTTGTCGATCGCGCTCTCGAGCTCGCGCGCCAGCCGCTCGCCGTATTGCTTCGGGCTCTCGTCGGGCTGCCGACCGCGATACTCGAAGCATGGGGAGACGTGGTGGGTCTCCATCAGCAGCGGCGCGAACTGCTTGCGCCGCCATTCGTTGCCGCCCACAGCCAGGGCACCGAGCGTGTTACCATGATAGCTCTGGCGCCTGGCAATGAAGTGGCGGCGCTCCGGCTCGCCCTTCTCGACGAAATACTGGCGAGCCATCTTCAGTGCGGCCTCGATGGCCTCTGACCCGCCGCTAACGAAATAGACATGGCTCATGCCAGCCGGCGCATGGGCGATGAGATCCTCGCCCAGCTCCTCCGCGACGGCTGTCGTGAAAAAGCTGGTGTGGGCGTAGGCGAGCTTGTCGAGCTGCTCGTGCATGGCCGCCAGCACGTCGGGATGCCCGTGCCCGAGGCAGGACACGGCCGCGCCGCCGGACGCGTCGATGTACTCCTTCCCGTCCGCGTCACGGATGATGAGGCCTTTCCCCGTGTGAGCGACAGGATAGCGATGCGCGATCGTGCGGTGCAGGACCTTGGTCATGAGCCGGGCCTTTTCGACTTCGGTTTGAGGTAGGTATCGAATGCGGCAAGCTGGTCTTCGCTGGCGGAGAGGGCCGCGAGCGCTGCGGGGCCCTTGCGGGCTGCGGTGAGTGCGGCGAGGCACTCGATGACGGAAAAAGCTGGCGACATTGTGTGAAAGAAGGACGGCGTCTCCGTTCCGACGAAAATTGTCGCGTGGGCCGCACGGGCGAGGGGCGATACGGGACTGTCCGTGACGGCAACGATGGCGGCCTCGCGCTTGCCGGCAAAGTGCACGGCGTCGATCGTCAGGCGGGTATAGGGTTGAACACTCACCGCGAGCACGGCATCCGCAGGCCGGATATCGCGCAGGGCATCGACGCCAATGCCGCCAGCGCCGTCAATGAGAATGGACGCGTCGCCGATGAGCGCACGCACGTAGTGAAAGAGGTAGGCCGCAGGAAAGCTCGAGCGCAGGCCGATGCAGAAGACGCGCTCGGCCTGCGCCAGCACTTGGGCCGCGTCCGTGATGGCGGACAGACTGGCGGGCTCGAGAAGGCGCTGGTGGTGCAAGGTCAGTGCCGACAGGAGATCGTGGGCGAGCGCCCCGTCGCCCTCCTCGGCACGGCGGGCAATCAGGTCCTCCGCGCGGCCCTGGAAGCTTTCGGGACGCTGCCGGACCGAGGCGGCAAACAGGCGGCGGATCTCCTCGAACCCTTTGAAGCCCAGCCGTTGCGCCAGCCGGGTCAGCGTCGCCGGCTGCACGCCGGCGCGCCGGGCCTGGTCGCGCATGGAGAGCAGGGCGACATCGTCGGGGTGATCCAGAACCCAGCGGGCTGCCACCTGCATCCGGGGCGGCAGGGCCTCGAACGTATCGGAGAGGTCGCGGACGATCAGCTGCGCCGAGGGCATGCGGGAACTCTATCGCCGCCAGGGAGGTCCGGCAACGAGTGTTTCATTTGCGGAGGAATACGCGCAGACGTTTCAGGGCACGCCTCGTGCGAGGCTCAACGGCGGCGCGCCCAGCTGCTAGCTGGCCAGCAGGAGCGAGCAGGCCGGGCTTTGCTCCGCGCTGATGTGCCGGACGTCGACATCCACCGGCCCGTCGGCCTCGATGGCGACGGCGCCGACCACGGTCTCGCCGACGTCGAAGGCATGAAACTGCCAGTTCGCGAGCGACGCCGGCGCCCCGCGGATGGCCAGCGGCCGGATGTCCGCTGTTACGGTCAGGTCAAGCTCCAGGCTGGTGAGGCCGCCGGACAGGCCTTCGCCCGTTGCCTTCAGGTACGCCTCCTTGGCGACCCAGGCGCGGAATAAAACGCGCACGCGATCCGAGCCGGAAACGGTCGAGAGCTGGGCAGCCTCGCCCGGTGTGAAGATGCTCTCCGCAAGGTCATCGACCGACGGACGTAGGACTTCGATATCGAGGCCGATCTTGCCTACCTCTCCCAGAGCCAGCGCGCCGTACGCCACCGTATGGGAGTGGTTAAAGGCAACGCCCGGGAGGGGATGGGTGAGGTGGGGCTTACCGAAAGCCGAAGCGCCGAAGCGGATCTCGCCCGGGGTACAGCCGCAGTACGAGGCCAGCAATTCCCGGGTAACGGCGCGACTGACGGTAAATCTCTGCTTTACGCTCGACCGCCGCAGCCGATCCGCCTTCGCCCGCTCGCCCGGCGTCAGGATTGCGTACAACTCGGCTTGCCGCTCGGCCGAGACATCGAGAGGCCAAACGAGAACGGTGATTGCGGGCTTTTTTGCTTCGACCCCTGTCCTGGCGATCGGCGAGTCTGCGATCGGTTTTACCTTTTGGTTAGATTGTGCCAAAGAGGTATCCAGTTCATGCTTCGTTAAATCGCGATTTCAAGTTATGATAATTTCTATGATTTTTGTAGCGTTTTGTGCGGGCGTAACGCGTTATGTGGCAGAGTTCGATCGACGGACTCGTCGTCTCTTCGAGGCGCGGGTCATTGGACCGGTTGGTCCGTTCTCTTTCCTCAGCCGAAATTGAGCGGCACTGTCTTCAGCTTCTCGCGCTGACGCAGGCCACTGCCGTCATTCTCACCGGCGGTATTGCCAAGATCACCTATCTCGACATCGTGCTCGGCCGCCCGCAGCCTCACACGTGGTATCTCCTGCCGGCGATCGTGCTCGCTATCGCGCTCCACTATTTCTACAAGCAGATGGGCCTGCATCGCTTCGACGCCCTGATGGGACCCACCATCGGCTTCGGCCGCATCTGGGGTGGCCTCGTCCTGTCGTTCATGGTGTTGCTGGGCGGCCTTTACCTTCTGAAGATGGCCGAGGACTACTCGCGCGGCTGGTTTCTGAGCTGGTTCGCCCTCAGCGCCGTGGCTCTTGTCGTCGTGCGGTGGGGCTTCATGAAAGGGCTCACCTCGCTCGTAAAGAGCGGGCGCCTGACCCGGCATTTTGCGGTCCTCGGCACGGCCGACTACGTCAACGCCCTCAAGGGTGAGCTGGAGAAGGCGGTCCCCCACGCCGTCGTCACCGGCGTGTATCTGTCTGATGAAGGCTCGGCCGCCGCGCAGGGCGATCTCGATACGATCCGTGGCCTGCGAACGGCCTTGCAGGTCAACGCCTTCGAAAAGGTCATCATCGCTCTGCCGGTGCTGGACAAGGCCAGAATTCGTGTTGTTTTCCGGCAGCTTGCATCCTACGCGCCTGAGATTCTGCTGTGCTCGGATCCCCACGCCGTGCCGGTGCCTGTCCCCGTCCATGGCTCCAAGCCAATCGGCACATTGCGCGCCGATGTCGCCAGCCCCGTGCCGGCCGCCGAGCAGGACCGTCTGGAGAAGCGCATCTTCGATTGCGCCGTCGCGATGATCGGGCTTGTGGTCCTGTCCCCGCTCTTCCTGATCGCCGCCCTTGCCATCAAGCTCGACAGCCCCGGCCCGGTGTTCTTCCGGCAGCGTCGCTACGGGCGCAACAATCGCGTGTTTCGCATCTTCAAGTTCCGCACCATGACGGTGGCCGAGGATGGGGATCAGGTGACACAGGCGCAGCGCAACGATGTGCGGGTCACTCGCGTTGGCCGTATCCTGCGCGCCACCAGCATCGATGAGATCCCGCAGCTTCTCAACGTCCTCGTCGGACACATGTCGATCGTCGGCCCGCGCCCGCATGCGCTGGCACACGAGGAGAAGTTCGAGGAAAACCTCGACCTGTTCTCCCGGCGCCGCCGCGTTCTGCCGGGCATCACGGGCTGGGCGCAGGTCAACGGCCAGCGCGGCGAGACAAAGACGCCGGAAGACGTTGAAAAGCGGATGGATTACGACCTTTATTATATCGATAATTGGTCGATTTGGTTTGATATGGAAATTATCGTCCGTACGGCTGTTACCGTTTTGCGGGGCGCCTATTAATTAATCCGGGTTAACTCCTGCAATGGGAATGACCGGAGCGATAATCCACTCGTCAATGTTCCTGCGGTATTGCCACATTATGAGATGCCAGAGCCCTGCAGGCTCGTGAGAGTGGATTACCTGGATGGGGCGAGGTAGGTCACGATCATCCAGCCCTGGACGGAGAGTCGGCGCCATGATGCTCGATATGGCAGAGCTGTCGGACGGGCAGGTGCTCAACGCCGACCTCTGCATTGTCGGTGCGGGCGCTGCCGGCATCTCGATGGCACTGCAGTTCATCGAGCAGGGTCTCGACGTATTGCTCGTCGAGTCGGGCGGCAAACGCCGCGAAGCCGAGATTCAAGACATGTATGCCGGCAGCGTGGTGCAGCCGGATCTGCATGCGTCGCCCGATCGCTTTCGTTGCCGGCAGTTCGGGGGCAGCACAACGCTCTGGGGCGGCCGCTGCATGCCCTTCGATCCGATCGACTTCGAGGCGCGCAGCTACATTCCGCACAGCGGCTGGCCCATCTCCTACGATGAGCTTCAGCCCTTCTATCGCGAAGCCAACCGCATTTGTGATGCTGGTGCCTTCGCATATCGGATCGAGGAAGCCTTCGATCGTCCCATGCGGCCGATGATCGAAGGCTTCAGCAGCAGCAATTTCTCGACCGATCACCTCGAGCGGTTCAGCATGCCGACGAACTTTGCGGCGCGCTACGGCGCTGCGTTGGCGGCGGCGCCAAACATTCGTGTGCTCCTGCACGCCACGGCGACGCAGTTCGCCTTCGATTCTTCCGGCAAGGCCGTCGATCAGATCAAGCTGCGCAGCCTGTCGGGCAAGTCGGCCTTGGTTCGCGCACGCGCATTCGTCCTGGCCACGGGCGGTCTGGAGGTTCCACGGCTCTTGCTGGCGAACCGCGATGTGCATGCCAATGGCATCGGCAATCAGAACGGTGCCGTCGGCAGGTACTACATGTGTCATCTCGCGGGAACGCTCGGACGCATCAAGATCGATCGCCCCAACTCCGCGGTCTGGCACGATTACGACATCGCCGAGGACGGAACCTACTGCCGCCGGCGCCTGGCCCTGCTCGCCGATGTGCAGCGCCGGCATCAGGTCGGCAATTTCATCGCACGCCTGCATCATCCGCATATTGCCGACCCGGATCATCGCACGGCGGCTCTGTCGCTCGTGTTCCTGGGCAGCCGGCTGCTTCCCTGGGAATACCGCACGCGCGTGTCCGCAGGTCGCGACACGACGCTGCCTGAGTACGGGCGTCATGTGGCCAATGTGGTGACGGACCCGTTCTCGGCCGTCGGCTTTGCCTATCGCATGCTGACGGGGCGATTCCTGGCCGAACGCAAGATCCCGTCACTGGTCGTGGCGTCGAAGGCGAACCTCTTCAGTCTCGATTTCCACGGCGAGCAGGTCCCCAATGCCGAAAGCCGGGTGATGCTCGACGGCGCGACGGATGCCGTAGGCCTTCCGCGCCTCAAGATCGACTGGCGGTACTCACCGCAGGACGTGGACACCATCCGCACGTCGGTGAAATTGCTGGCCGACGACATCCAGCGCTCGGGCGTCGGCACGATGAGCTACGATCCCGATAGCGTCGAGGCCGAGATGATCCGTTATGGCGCCTACGGCGGGCATCACCTCGGTACCGCACGCATGGGCAACGATCCGCGGACCAGCGTCGTCGATCCGCAATGCCGCGTGCACGGCATCGGCAACCTTTTCATCGCGAGCGCGGCGACATTCCCGACCTCGAGCCAGGCCAATCCCACATTAACGATCGTGGCTCTGGCGTTGCGGCTTGCCAAGCACCTGGGTGGCCAGTTGCGAGGATCAGGCTTGCCGGCTTTGGAACCTCTCGCCGCAGCCACGTGATCGGGCGCGTCTCGCCGATTTTCGCAGAAAACCGCGCTTAACTCGGGTTAACGCCCCCTTTTGGCACAAAATCTGCACGCTGATCTTTGTCGCCAGATCGGGAGTGCATTAATGAAGTTGCGTGTGCTGGATTGGATCGCTTGCCCCGTATGCGGAGAGGATTTCGAGCTCCGCGCGACGGGACGCCGCGAGGATGAGATCACCTCCGGGACATTGACCTGTTCTCACAGTCATATGTTCGAGATCAGGGATGGCCTGCCGAGGCTGCGGATCGACCAAAAGCTGGACAAGGCCCCGGCGCATGCAGAAGGCGACCCGCTATCCGTTGCCGCGAGCTTTGGTGCGGAGTGGAGTCATTTCGACTACGAGAGGGACCGCACCTGGCATCAAAGCGTCGACGAACGCCGGCAGCTCTTCCTGAAGGAAGTCGCCATGTCTCCCGACCAGTTGCGCGGCAAAGTCGTGCTCGATGCCGGCTGCGGGAACGGATCGCTCTCGCACGGCATCAGCCAGTTCGGATGCGAGGTGCTGGCGATCGATGTCAGCGACAGCGTGGAAACGGCCTGCCGCCACTTCACGGCCAAGGGCGCAATGAGTGTATACTTCATCCAGGGTGATTTGATGAATCCGCCGTTCAAACGCGGTGTGTTCGATGTCATCTTCTCCTCGGGCGTCCTGCACCACAATCCCGATACGCTCATGGCGTTGAAGGCCATCGCCAAATCTCTCGCACCCGGTGGGCGAATCTATATCTGGGTGTATGGCCACGTGCCCGGCGTCGTGCACAAGCTGAAGGAGCGCTTCCGCAGAACGATCTCGCCGATGCCGTCGGCGATCAAGCACACCATCGTCGGTATGTGGCTGCCGCAGGCCATGGTGCGTCAGTACGTGCGGACGGCGTTGGGCCGGAACACGCCTCAGGACCGTCTCAAATGGAGTGAACGCTTCATCCTGCTCCTCGACCACTACACGCCGCGCTACCGGTGGGAGCACACGCCCGAGGAGGTGAAGGGGTGGTATCGCGATCTCGGGTATGAGCGCATCGAGCAGACCGAAGATCGCGCATGGGGGTTCGGTGTCGCCGCGACCCGCCCGGCAGGAGCCCGATCTTAGAGGCGAGAAAGCTGCCGCATCACTTATGAGCTGCGGCGGCTTGCGTGAGGAGTTCGCGCAATACCGCTGCATTACGCTGTACGTCGTGTGCCTCCAGCACGCGACGGCGCCCCTCGCGCCCCATGTCTGCAAGTTGTGACGAGGGGGCCTCAAGCGCCGCGATCATGGCCTGGGCGATATCGTCGATGGCTCCGGCCGGGATCATCCAGCCACAGCGCGCATCCACCAGCTCGGGGATGCCCGCGACGTAAGTCGTGACGACGGGGCGCCCCAACGCGAAGGCCTCCATGATCACGACCGGCAGCCCTTCCGCGAAGCTCGGCAGCAGCAGCGCACGCGCATCGCCAAGCGTTCGGCGCACCTCTGCGTTGTTGCGCCAGCCCATCAGGGTCACGTGCGCCTGCATGCCGAAGCGGCGGATGGCGGCTTCGATCAGACCGCGATTCTCACCGTCGCCGATGAGGAGCACGCGGACCTGGGGATGTGTGAGGGCGACGCGGCTCGTCGCTTCGACGATCAAGGCCTGGGTCTTGTGCTGTGAGAACCGCCCGACGCAAACGAACGTGGCATTGCCGTCGAAGGCTGCGTCGCTTGCGGTGAACGTGCGCGTGTCGACGCCGCAGCGTACGATATGCAACTTGCTCCAGATCGACATCCCCGCCGTGACGGCCAACTGGGCGCGGCAGAAGTTGGAAATGGCGGCGACAAAGCGCGCGCCTTCGATTTTCTCCCTGAGCGACGAGCGGTCGGTATTCTCGAAATCCTCCGGGCCATGCGCCGTGAAGCTGTAGCTCGGCCCGCCCAACCGGTTCGACAGCAGCGCGACAGCCGGCGCGTTGGTGGCGAAATGCGTGTGTATGTGGCGGACGTTATCCCGATCCGCCTGGCGCTTGAGGGAGACAGCCTCCAGCAGATAGGCGCAGTGGCGCACGAGGCCGCCTCCGGCATTGCGCACGAGCCGCTGCCACGTGCCGAGTGCCCGGGCTATGCCCAACGGGTTTGTCACCAGCTCAGCGAGAAAGTCGGTGGCCAGTGCTGCCATGCGCCCAGTCAGAATGTAATGCGTGCGTGCCTGCTCGGCCTTGTCCTTCTCGTCGACGAGGGTGTGGGGCCACTCGCGAATGGCATAACGCACGATCTCGACGCCTTGCGCCTCGTGGGCCTGGATCTCGTCCCGGATGAAGGTCGTGCTCGTCATCGGATACGAGTTCATGAGGTAGCCGATCTTCATTCAGGTCTCCAGTGCAGTGAGATCGGCATTGCGGGCGGCATCGACCAGGCGCAGCGTTTCGAGCGACAGGTCGAGCGTGACGATCGGGCTTTCCTTCTGGCCAGCGCGAACCAGATCGCAGAAATGCTGGAGCGAGGGCCGATAGGGGTCCGCACCATAGGACAAGTGGGTTGCCCGCGGTGCCGACCGCCGGCGGTTGAGCTGCCGGAGCGCCGGGATAGCCTTCAGCTTCGCGATCAGCCGCGCCTTGCTGTTTTCGGGTTTGAGAAAGTCGGATGCGGACAGCGGCGTCATCTGACGCGCAGAGATCGATTCCGTACCGATTGTTGGTGCGTCGAGACGCAAAACTCCTTGTGTGCACGCCAGTGTCGCCGAATTCGACATGAGCGCATTGATCGCGAAGGCGAGCTGCGAGATGGCACCGCTCGCATGCGTCAATTGGATGGCAGCTGCAACATCCAGGCCGTCGGAGTTGCGAACGACCGAGGAGCGCAATGCTTGCACCGGCCCGAGAAGGCTGAGCGCCAGCGATACGCCATACACCGCGCGATCCCGCAACACGCCGCCGTCGGATGCGTCGAACAGTGACGGATAGGTCTTGCGGTCCATCGGGTAGCCGAAGTCGAAAGCGAGGTGCACCGGCTTGCCGTACGTTCCGCTTGTCAGACGCGTGGCCAGCTCCCGATAGGCCGGCAGTGTCAGGCACCACATGTTCTCGACCAGCAGGCTGTGGCGGGCCCGCGCCTCGGCAATCAATGCCGCGCCGTCTTCTGCCGTGACGGCCAGAGGCTTCTCGACGAGGACTGGCTTTCCGGCCGAGACGGCAGCTTTGGCAGCGGACACATGATCGGCCGTGCGGTTGGCGACATAAATCGCGTCGACGTCGGGCCTGGAGACGAGCTCCACGGCCGAGGTGCTTGTGTGCCGGATGCCGAAAATGCCGGCGAAATGCTTGGCCCGCTCCGCATTGCCGGAAGAGATGGCCGTGACCTCCACGTCCGGCAACGTGCCGGCCGTGCGCACCATGGTGGCGGCCATGCGGCCGGTGCCGACGATCCCGAGCCTGATGGAGGATGCCATGTCAGTATCCCCGCAGCTGCGATGCCCACGGCATCGGCGCTACTGGCGCGCAGCGTGTCTGCATCGTCTGGGCGCCGGCACCCTCGCCGGAAGCCTGGATGGCCAGCGTCACCTCGGTCAGGTGCAGCGCCAGATCGGCCGAGGCCCGGCAGGGGCGGCCTTCGGCCAGGGCGTCCGCCATCTCCTTGGGCCCAAGCGCGTAGTTCAGCGATACGGCGCCCCAGCGTGCGGTCTTCGGATGTGTGGGCTGTGCAAGGCGCAGCCGCCGCGCGACCGGTGCGTTGATGAGACGCCGCCGCACGTTGAAGCGCCGGCGAAAGCGGACGGGGCTGTCGTTGTCCCAGCAGTCCTCAAGCTCCAGCACGCCGTGATCGCCAATGATCCGCAGGGAGCGGTCGTGTGGAGCGAGGATGGAGCACGTCAATCGTGCGACGAGGCCGCTCTCGAAGAAAAGCGTCGCGACCGAGAAATCCGGCGCCGGCTTGTCGACGCCCATCTGATCCGGCGCCAGGCAGGCCGATGCGGCGACCACGGTGCGGATCGATCCGAAAATCGCGATGAGCCACGTCAGATAGTATCCGGCGTGCTCCAGCGTACAGCCGACGGTGAACTCGTCCTCGGCCGGCCACGGCTTGCCCGTGGTGCTGATCCAGCTTTGATAGGGCGCCTTGGAGATGAAGTCGTCGTCCAGCTCGGCGTAGATCAGGCGCGGCCTGCCCAGCACGCCCCGGCGGATCGCGGCCCCCACCGTCTGGGCGGCCTCACCCAGAAACGTACATGGCGCCGAGGCGATCATCAGGCCCTTGCTGGCGGCAAGGGCATGCAGCGCTTGCGCATCCTCCAGCCGCACCGCCATCGGCTTCTCGGAGTAGATGTGCAGGCCCGCCTCCAGGCAGCGCCGGCTGATGTCGTAGTGGGCTGACGGGTTGGTCAGGTTGAGCATGATGCCGCCGGGTCCGACCGCCGCGATCAATGCGTCCAACGCGTTTAGTGACGGCACCTTCCAGTGGGTGGAGAATTGCTCCAGCCGTTCGGCAGACGTGTCGTAGGCGCCGACCAAGTTGAGCTCGGGAAACAGCGTGAGCGAGCGCATGTAATGGTCGGCGACAAAGCCGGTGCCAACCATGCCCAGTTTCGTCATTCCCCGCTCCCGCACATGCCTTGTCGGCTCTTGCCTGTCCTCGTTAGGCTGGTCTGTTAGCACGCGGCCCGGCGGGCAGAAAGCCGCTTGTACGGCCGAGGAAAATGCGGCCCGGGCTTCATCATGATGTCACCATTGCCGACATACCTCCGTACCCGGTGCGTGGCCTGATCCGACACCCGCCGGGCGACCTGCCTGGCATGTATCCTGCTCTTGCGAACTGGAGTAGTAGTGTGCCTGCATCCATGACCTTGCTGCACGTGCAGGTCCGGGCCACCGCCGGCGAAGCCAGTAACGGAATAAGGTAAATGACAACCTCGACCCGGGCCGGATCGGTTCATTGCCGGACAACGGCCTATGCTGGCTGCTGCAACTCGGATTCTGCCGGAGCGTGCGCTTGACCGCCAACGGTAAAGTCGTAAGCGGCGTCGTATGGACGGTGGGCACCTATGCCGTGTCCGTCGTCGTCCGTTTCGGCTCCAACATCCTTCTGTCGCGCCTGCTGAACCCCGAGCTGTTCGGCATGATGCTGATCATCAACACGATCAGGCAGGGCGTCGAGCTGAGCTCAGACGTTGGTTTTGCCCAGAACGTCATCCAGAACAAGGCCGGCGATCAGCCTGAGTTCTTCAATACGGTCTGGGTCATGCAGATGGTACGGGGCTTTCTCCTCTGCGCCGTCCTGTTCATCTGTGCCGTACCCATCGGCCGCCTGTATTCCGTGCCTGCGAATGCCTTCGAGCTCAGCGGCGCGATACTTCTGGTCTCGGGTTTTGCCTCGACATCGATATTCCTGCTGCATCGCAGTCTGCAGCTCGCCAAGTTGAATCTATTCGATCTGGCCCAGGATGTCGTGAGCGCGGCCCTGGTCATTGCTGCTGCCGTCGTGAGCCCGACGATCGAATCCTTGCTGATTGCAACTCTGATTGCGACGCTCGTACGCACTCTGACCAGCTATTTTCTCACCAACCACGGCAACAGGTTATTCTTCAACAAGGCCTATGCGATCGAGGTCTTGACCTTCGGCCGCTGGATATTCGTCTCATCGATCCTGATGTTCCTGTGCGCGAGCTTCGACCGCCTCTACATCGGCAAGGTCGCGCCGTTGGCGGTCGTCGGCGTGTACGGCATCGCCCGCGCGCTGTCCGACATGCCGACGTTCCTGGCGGCCCGTATCGGCTACTCCGTGATTTTTCCGGTCGTGTCATCGGCGCAGAGCACGCCCAGGGGCGACGTACGTGCACAGCTCTCCGGTATCCGCTTCAAGCTGCTTCTCGTTGCAGCGGCCGCTGTCGCTTTCGGCATCTCCATCGCTGATATCGCCATTACGCTCATCTACGATGCCCGCTATCACGACGCGGGATGGATGCTGCCCCTCCTGCTGTTTGGCGTGTGGCTGGCCATCTTGTGCTCGATCAACGAGTACGCGTTGCTGGGCTTCGGCAAGCCATCCTATAACGTTGCCGGCAACGGTATTAAGCTCGCCTATTATCTGATTGCACTTCCCTTCGCCTATCATCATCTGGGCATCTTCGGCGCGATCGTGGCCATCGCCTTGAGCGATCTGGGACGTTACATTGCCATCGGCGTCGGCCAGCACCGCGAGCGCTTTTCCTTCCTGACCCAGGATGGCGTGGCGACGTTGATCTTCCTGTCGCTGATCGTGATCATCTCGTGGGCGCGCTCGCTTGCCGGTTTTGGTACCGCTTTCGACAGCGTGCCGCTCGAGCAATTCGGCGCCCTTCTCGGGAGACCTGCGTGACAAGCCAGGCCCGCTCACAGCCCGGGCGGATCGGTGTCGTCCTCATTGGACGCAACGAAGGCGATCGCCTGGTCGCCGCCCTCAAGTCTATGGGCATCGGAGCTAACACGGTCGTTTACGTCGACTCCGGCTCGACCGACGACAGCGTCGCGGCTGCGGAGCGGGCAGGGGCGGCCGTCGTGCGACTGGACATGACGCAGCCCTTTACGGCGGCGCGCGCGCGAAATGCCGGATTTGCGCACCTTTTGATGCGCGAACCGTCCGTTGAGCTGGTGCAATTCGTCGATGGGGATTGCGAATTGGACTCAGGCTGGCTCGACAAAGCCATCGCGTTTCTTGCGGCCAGTCCGCAGGTCGCACTCGTCTGCGGCCGCCGCCGCGAGCGGTTTCCGGAGCGCTCGATCTACAACAAGATCTGCGACATCGAATGGGATACGCCGATTGGCGAGGCGCAGGATTGCGGCGGTGATTTCCTCATCAGGGTCGAAGCGTTCAAGCAGGTCGCAGGCTTTTCCGACCACATGATTGCAGGCGAGGAGCCTGAGTTGTGCGCGCGGCTCCGAGCCGCGGGTTGGAAAATCTGGCGACTCGATGCGGAGATGACACGGCACGACGCGAACATCCTGCACTTGTGGCAGTGGTGGCGCCGCTCCGTGCGTTGCGGATATGCCTATGCCTCACTCGCCAGGTTGCATGGCAGCGGTCCCGATGCGCTGCGGGTGCGCCACGTCAAAAGCGCACTGATTTGGGGCGGTGTTCTGCCGGTTCTGATCGTTGGCGGAGCACTGATCTATCCGCCCACCATCGCTGCCGCAGGCATCTACCCGTTACAGGCCCTGCGCATTGGTTTGCGGAGCCCTTACAAGGGTTGGGATGGCCTCATCTTCGGCGCACATGTCGTGTGTGGGAAAGTCGCCGAATGTGTCGGGATCGCTAAATTTGCCCTGGCCCGGATCAAGGGCCGGGAGCAGGCCCTTATCGAGTACAAGTAAGCTGGGCTTAGGGGTGTGTCTTCCCGAAGCGCGCCTTCATGGGCGTCAACAGCATGATTTCGGCGAGCACCAGAGCGCAGCGCGCGTAGCGCGTCGCGAGGCGGCGCGGGTTGGTGGCGAGCCGCCAGAACCATTCCATGCCGTAGCGCTGCATGAAGCCCGGAGCGCGGACCTGCGTGCCCGCCAGGAAATCGAGGCCGGCGCCGATGCACACGAAGCCGACGTTGATGTTGCGCTCCACGGCCCGCGCGGCGAACAGCTCCTGCTTGGGCGCTCCGAGTGCCACGAGGCACAGACGGGCGCCCGAGGCGGCGATGCGATCGAGGGCCTTGTCGGCCTCCGCGCCTTCCGGATCGAAGCCGTGCGGCGGAGAATCGGCTCCTGCGATTTGAAGACTGGGGCCGACGTGCTCGACCAGATAGCGGCCCGCGCTGGCGAGAACGCTCGTGGTGGTGCCATACAGGTAGATGGGGATGTCATTCTGTGCCGCGGCTGCAGCCAGGGGGACGATGAGGTCTGATCCCGGCGTGCGCTCGACACGTGCGCCTTGGCGGGCGGCCAGCATTGCGATAGGAGCACCATCCGCCGTGATGAAGCGGGCCTTGGCGTAGGCTTCGCGAAAGCGCGGCGAGCGCCGCAGCTTGTCGAGGTGGTCGAGATTCAAGGTAAAGACGGAGAAACTTTCGCGCTGCTTGGCCGCTTGGACGATTTCGGTAACGGCTTCGCTCAAGTCCGCGACATTGACGGGCCAGCCGTCGATAGTCGCAATCGTCTGGGGCCGAGACGAGGTCAGGTCCGACATACGCTTTTACCAATTCCGCACACACACTAACGATTTATTCATACATTGCCGTCAGACCGCCCGCAATCAGTGGACTGGATGATCCGCTGCCGGGGCTCGTGTACTTTTTTGGTACGCGTGGAGGTCTGGACGACCGTGTTTCCCGCTGACATCGCAAGGGCTAAGCCAAAGCGCCGGGGCAAACACAGGCAGCGGGAGAGCCATGCCGAGACAGTGTGCTCAGAGGGCTGATGGCCGCCGGATGGAGCCACCCTCAAATGGCTTAGCGAACGGCGCTACTTTTCGGTATGCGGCCGCCATGCGCGGGCCAACGTGGGACTAAAAACACGCTGCGAAACGAGACGTTTGTCGCGTTCGGGGACGTGCGCTTCCTTCTTTAAGGAGCCGTCAGGCGATGTTAAGCTCCGGCGGCGCATGATGCTGCCGCCATTGCTCAAGGCCGCTGCTACAACGCGATGCTGTGCTGCGTAACGGTTGGGTGGGGTGCCCCGATGCGAGTCCAGAACCAGGCTGGTTGCGCCGCAACAAGCTGTTTGGCCCGGCATTTGCTTTTTGGCCTGAGACGTTTGATAGAGCGCGGCCGTCGTTAACGGTCCCTGCCGCTTGGTTCGAGGGTGAGTATGAAGTTCGGTGCGTATCTCGCGGTCCTAGCCACGATCCTGTCGGCGAGTCCGCTGGCCCAGGCCCAGGAAGCTGAGCCCTATCGGCTCGGGGTGCAGGACCGGTTGCGCGTGCACGTTCACGAGTGGCCGATTTTGACAGGCGAGTTCGTGGTTGGCGCCGACGGTGCCCTGGTCCTGCCGATGATCGGCACCGTAAAGGCTAGGGGTCTGGAGACGTCCGAGCTGGCAGCCGAGATCGGCAACCGGCTGAAGGCCAAGGCCGAGCTCAGCAAAGCCCCCGACACGACCGTCGATATCTCCCAGTACCGCCCCTTCTACATCCTGGGCGGCGTCGAGCGGCCGGGTGAGTATGTTTACCGCCCGGGAATGCTGGTGGTGAACGCGGTGGCTGTGGCCGGCGGCATGTATCGTCCCCCGCGGACGTCCGATTGGGGCTTTGAGCGTGACTCAATCACCGGGCGCGGTGATTTGCGCCTCGCCGCCGTCAGGCGCGACGAGCTCAAGGCGCGCGAGCTGCGGTTGAAGGCCGAGGCCGAGGGGCTGGAGAAATTTCCCGCAGCGCCGCAGGATCTGACGCCCGGGGCAGTGAAATTTCTGGAGGAGGAACGGCTTCTGTTCAGTGCCCGGCTGGAGCGGCATCGCAATCAGTACGTGGCCCTTGGCGAGACGATTTCCCTTATCGAGGGAGAGATAAAGTCCCTGGAGGGGCAGATCGAGGCTGCCCGCAAGCAGGAAGCGTCTGTCACCAGGGAGCTTGAGGATACTCGCGGACTCGTCGCGCGTGCCCTCGCGCCAGCCCCGCGCATCCTGCCGATCGAGCGGACGCTTGCGCAAATCGAGCGGGAGTTGAAGGAGATCAACACCGCGATCATGCGGGCCCGGCAGCAGATCAACATCACCAAGATCCAGCGCGACACCCTGACTGACGAGCGGCGCAGCTCGGCTGTGACGGAGCTTCAGGGGCTGGAAGTCCAGCGAAAGGAGCTGGACGAGCGGGTTGAAACGGCTGCGCGCATGATTGCCGGGTCGAGTGCCATGCTGGCCAATCCCCAGGAGGCCGGCGACACGGAGGGCACGGCAACCTATGTCATCATCCGCCAGCGGGACGGCTTGGCCTCCGAGACACAAGCGACGGAAACCACGGTGCTTCAACCAGGGGATGTCGTGAAGGTCTTCCGTCCACAGGATGTCAGCTCTACGCGCCGGGGCGGACGGCGCCTCGGCCTTTCCCCCCCTGCTGTGACGCAGGGACAATAGGGTGTGCACACTTGGTTATGCTTTGATCGGATAGTCTGCTGCGTATGTAGTGCGGGAAGCAGTGCGTAATGTTGTACAAGAACACTGAGCAGTCGGTGTCCGGCAACGAAGTTGGCTCCGGTGCCGCCACGTCCGACCAGTTCGACCTGCGGTGGATGATCGGTGCGGTCCTCCAGCGCCGCTGGCTGATCGTTATTCTGCCGCTCGTGACGATGGCTCTGGCGGTCCTCTTCGTTCTGTTGCGCCCGCCAAGCTACACCGCGTCCACCCAGCTTCAGCTCACCAACCTTCGCCTGACGTTCAGCCGCGAGGATGCGTTCTTCGCGGAAACCCACCCCGATCCGACGTTCCTCGAGACGCAGCTCCAGATCATCCGGTCGGACCGTGTCGCCCTGAGCGTGCTCAATAACCTGCAGATGGTCGCGCCCGATGCGCCGGCCGAGAAGAAGGCGGAAGCCCTCGAGACGCTCCGCCGCGGGTTCTTTGCCGATCGTGCCGGGCTGAGCAACGTCGTTTTGATCATGTACACGGCGCGCGATCCTGAGACGGCGGCACGCGTCGCCAACGAAATCGCGCGCGCCTACATCGCCGAGCAGAATGCGGCGCGTCTCGATGCCGCCCAGGCCGGCACCAGCTGGTTGCGCGATCGTCTGCGCGAGGTGGGACCGAAGGCCCGTGTCATCGCCGAAGCCCTGCCGCCGCTGCACAAGAGCAGTCTTCGCGGCATCATTATTATTGCTGCCGCCGGTGTTCTCGGCGGCCTGCTGGCCGTCGCGGCCGCGATCGCCTGGAGGCTGGTCGACCGTCGTGTCGTGACGCCGGAAGAGGCGACGGCCGCGACAGGTGCCGAGTGCCTCGGCATCATCCCGCGCCTGCCGGCTCCCGTCAGGGCGAAGGCCAAGCGAACAGTTCAAGAAGAGCCGGTGGAAAAGGATTTCAGCGCCAATTCGCCTGTTCTTGCCTACGCGTTGGATCATCCGCTGTCGCAGGCATGGCACACGCTGCGCAACGTCAAGGCCGCCTGCCAGGATTGCTTCGGCGGCAAGGGGCTGCGGTACCTCGGTGTGACCTCCACCTTCGCGGGCGAGGGGCGGTCGACCATTTCCGCCAATCTCGCACTGGCTCTCGCCTCAACGAGCAAGCGCGTGCTGCTGGTCGACAGCGACGTCTACAACCCGTCCTTGTCGCGCCAGTTCGCGAGCGAGAACCGCCCGGGCCTGGTCGACTACCTCCAGAACGACCACGAGCCTCTGTCGTCTTACACCTTCATCGAGCGGCGCACGGGATTGCATTTCCTGTCGCTCGGCGTCGGCAAGGACGGAATCAGCGGTAACATCTGGACGGATGGGCTGCGCCGCTTCTTCGAGGAGACGGTCTCGGCCTATGACTTCGTTATTTTCGACATGCCCACACTCGGCATGCTCGGCGACATGCGCGCTGCCGCGCGCTACGTCGACGGCTTCCTCCTCGTCGTTGGCTGGCAGCAGGTCTCGGCCGAGAGCATACAGGTCGGCATGCGGGCCGCCAATTCGGTGCACGACCGGCTGCTCGGAACGGTGCTGAACAACGTGGATACCGATGAGGCGCGCTGGGCCCTGTCGCCCCAGACCGCGTTCTCGCGCCGGCAGAACAGTCTGATCCGGTCGTCCCGGGAGGTCGTGGACACGGTCCGCAGGGGACCAGGGCAGCTGTCTGGCCCCAAGAAATGGGCCGTCCGGCTGGTGGTTGCAGCGATTTTGGTCGTCGCCGCCATCTCCAGCATCCCCTAGGGCTATCTACGTCGTTTTGTTGGTTTATTTGCGCATTTTTGGGAATGTGACCCGGGACCGTCCTGCGCTAGTTTGTAAGCGGAGCGTACAGCAGGGCCTGGAGCCTACGAGGAGAAGAACGCACAGGCGGGCCGTCGACCTAGCTCGTTAACGGTTGGTTATAGGACTGCGGACGCAGGGTGCCCGGCGGCCATCATGGCCTGTTTCGTGCACCTTGCGTGAAGGTGTTGAGCGGGGCGATCAAGCCGCACGCGCGGGTGACAAGGCAGGGTCGGTTAGACGTGACACACGAGTCGAACGCCAACGATATTGCCATTATTGGCTTGGCCTTGCGCGTGCCCGGGGCCAGGAACGCGGCGCAGTTCTGGGAGAACCTGCGCGGCGGCGTGGAGTCGATCGAAACCCGTACACCTGAGCAGCTGACGGCCGCCGGCGAGTCGCTCGAGCGCATCCGGCGCAAGAACTACGTGCCGCGTACGGCGGAGCTGCCCGGCATGGCGGACTTCGATGCGGAATTCTTCGGCTTCAGCCCGAAGGACGCGGCCATCATGGATCCGCAGCACCGGCACTTTCTGGAGTGCGCCTGGGAGGCCCTTGAGGATGCGGGACGCCCGCCCGAGCGCGCAACCGGTCCGGTCGGCGTGTTCGCCGGTTGCGGCATGGGCAGCTACTTCTATTTCAACATCTGCAGCAATCGCCAGCTCGTCGACCAGGTCGGTATGTTCCTGCTGCGCCACACCGGCAATGACAAGGACTTCCTGGCGACCCGCGCCTCCTACCTGTTCGATCTGCACGGGCCGAGCGTCAACGTGCAGACGGCTTGCTCGACGTCACTGGTCGCGGTGCACTATGCCGCCCAGAGCCTGCTCAGCGGCGAATGCGAGATGGCGATTGCCGGCGGCGTCACCATCGAGCTACCGCACGGTCGCGGCTACGTTTTCCAGGAAGGCGAGATTCTTTCACCGGACGGACACTGCCGCGCCTTCGATCATCGTTCTGCCGGCACGGTGTTCGGCAGCGGCGCCGGCGTCGTCGTGCTGCGCCGCCTCGCCGATGCCATTGCCGATGGCGATCCGATCCACGCGGTCATCAAGGGCACCGCGATCAACAACGATGGCGCGGGCAAGGCGAGCTACCTCGCGCCGAGTGTCACCGGGCAGGCAGAGGCCATCGTCGAGGCCCAGGCGCTGGCCGGCGTCAGCCCCGACTCGATCCAGTACGTCGAATGCCACGGCACGGGTACGAGTCTCGGCGACCCCATCGAGATCGCGGCGCTGACGCAGGCGTTCCGGGTCGGCACGGACAAGTCCGGCTTCTGCCGCGTGGGCTCGGTCAAGACGAACATCGGACATCTCGATACGGCGGCGGGCGTCGTCAGTCTCATCAAGGCAGTTCTGGCGATCAAGAACGCCGAGATCCCGCCGAGCCTCGGTTACGAAGCGCCCAACCCGGCGATCGACTTCGCGTCGAGCCCGTTCCTGGTCGCCGACAAGCTGACGCCGTGGCCGCGCACGACCGGCCCGCGCCGGGCGGGCGTCAATTCTCTGGGCGTTGGCGGTACCAACGCGCATGCCATCGTCGAGGAAGCGCCGGTACGGGCGCAGCCGGCTGTCGCCGCTGCTGCAGGTCCACAACTGCTGGTGCTCAGCGCGCGCAATCGCAAGGCGTTGGACCAGGCCGGCCAGCGCCTCGCCGCGCATATCGAGGCAAACCCGGAGCTGCGTCTCGAGGACATTGCGCACTCTCTCGTTGCGGGCAGGCGCCGTTTCGATCAACGGCGCGTCGTCGCCGTCGCCGACCGGGCGGATGCCATCGCTGCCCTGAGCCAGCCCGAGTTGCGCCGCGGTGCAACGCATACGCCGATCGACGAGCTGTCTGGAGCGGTCCTGCTGTTCCCGGGCGGCGGTGCCCAGTATCCGGGAATGGGGCGGTCGCTGTATCAGCGCGAGCGCGTCTTCACCGCGACAGTCGACGAGGGCCTGTCTTATTTGCCGGCCGCGCTCGGTACGCGTATTCGCGATCTCTGGTTCGGCACGTCGCCGGACGCCGCCAAAGAGCTGCTGCGGCCGTCGCTGCAATTGCCGGCCATTCTGATCATCGAGGTAGCACTCGCTCGCCTGTGGCAGAGCTGGGGCCTGAAGCCCGCGGCGCTGCTTGGGCATTCCATGGGCGAGTACGCGGCCGCGTGCATTTCCGGCGTGATGGCGTTCGATCGTGCCGTTCGCCTCGTGCAGCTGCGCGGCGAGTTGTTCGACGAGGTCACCGGCGGCGGCATGCTGAGCGTCCAGCTCGCAGCCGATCGCCTGAAGGCCCGTCTTCCCGAGACGCTGGATATCGCCGTCATCAACGCGCCGGAGCTGTGCGTCGTATCGGGACCCGATGCCGAGCTCGAGACCTTCCGCCAGGCCCTGGTGGCAGATGGTATCGACGCGACGCGCGTGCCCATCAACGTTGCGGCCCACTCGCGCATGCTGCAGCCGATCCTCGGGCGCTTCGAGGCCTTCCTGCGCGAGACACCGCTGGCCCAGCCGCAGATCCCCATCGTCTCGAACCTGACGGGGACGTGGATGACTCCGGCGGAGGCGACCGATCCGCTCTACTGGGTCAAGCATCTGCGCTCGACCGTGCGCTTTGCCGACGGCTTGGCGACGCTCGCTGCCGACAAGACGCGCCTCTACATCGAGAGCGGTCCGGGCCGCACCCTGTCGTCGCTTGCCAAGGCGCAGGGCATCGATGCCAACGCCATCGTCAATTCGCTGCCGCATGCCGACGAGCATGTGGACGATCACCTTTATTTCCTGACCGCGGTCGGCCGCGCCTGGGCGACGGGCCTGGAGCTGCCGATCGAGCGGCTGTGGGCGGACGCACAGCGCGTGCGCTTGCCCACCTATGCCTTCCAGCACCAGCGCTATTTCTTCGATCGCGTCGCCGCGGGTACCGCCGAGAAGGATGCCGAAGTCCCGACGCGCCGCCCGGACATGGCAAGCTGGGGCTGGGCTCCGGCCTGGAAGCCGGCCTATGCGGATGGTGCCGTGGGCGCGGACAAGGTGCCCGGCACCTATCTCGTGTTCCTGGATGACACCGGCGTGGGCGACGAGCTGGTCGCCCGGCTGCGGATGCATGGGCACCGCGTCACGACCGTAGCGCTCGGCGATGCCTTCGGCATCAAGCCGGACGGCAACTACGTCCTGTGTCCTGAGCTTGGCCGTGAAGGCTACGACGCCCTCCTCAAGCATTTGAGCGAGAACGGCGGTCTGCCGTCCCGGATCGTGCACGCGTGGCTGCTGACGGGCGACGAGCGCTTCCGGCCGGGCTCCAGTTTCTTCCATCGCAACCAGGAGCGCGGCTTCTACAGCCTGTTCTTCCTGGCGCAGGCGCTCGGCGACGCCGAGGTCCCGGGTGAGATGCAGGTCACCGTGCTCACCAACGGCATGCAGAAGATCGGTGACGAGCCGCTGCACCATTCGGACAAAGCAACGGTGCTGGGACCTGCGCAGGTGATGCCGCGTGAGCTTGCCAACGTGCAGGTGCGTGTCATCGATCTGCCGGTTGCGGCTGCTCGCAAGGCATCGACGCTTATCGAGCGTGGCCGCAAGGCGCTGGCTGATGCTGCCGGCGTGTCCGCCGCGGATGCGACGGCGCCGTCGCCCGTTGACATGGTCTGGGACGATCTGTTCGCATCCCCGGCAAATGAGATCGTTGCCTACCGCAACGGCCGCCGCTGGATCAGGACCTATCGCGAGGTTCCTCTCGACACCGCGCCGGGCGGCAAGAGCCGTTTCCGTGAACGCGGGGTTTATCTGATCACGGGCGGCCTTGGCGATCTGGCCGTGGCCTGCGCCCGCGATCTCGCCGCCTCGCATCACGCGCGCCTCGCCTTGATGGGGCGTCTCGAGCTGCCTGCGCGCGAGACCTGGGCGGACTATCTTGCCGCTCGTGGCAGCACCACGCGGATCGGCCGTGCCATTGCCGCGATCCAGTCGATCGAGGCGGCCGGCGGCGAGGTCATGTACGTGCGCGCCGACCTCACCAATCCTGAAGCCGTGCGCCAGGCCGTCCAGGATGTGAAGGCGCGCTTCGGCGCCATCCACGGTGTGCTCCATGCCGCCGGCGTGGTGAAGGACGATCTCATCCAGTTGAAGTCCGTGACCGATATCGAGGACGTGCTGGCGCCGAAGGTGCTGGGCACGAAGGTGCTCGACGAGGCGCTGGCAGGCGAGCCACTCGACTTCCTCGCGCTGTTCTCCTCGACCAGCACCGACACGACGCCGGCGGGCCAGGTCGACTACGTTGCCGCCAACGCCTACCTCAATGCCTTCGCCGAGAGCCGCTCGGGTACAGGCGGGCCGCACGTCGTTGCCGTGCATTGGGGCGTGTGGACCGAGGTTGGTCTCGCTGCCCGCGCCATCCACGACGCCGAGAGCGACGGTCCGCCCTCGACCATCGATGCGGCCAGCCAGCCTCTGTTCGAGGACCGTGTGCATGAGGAAGGCGCCGGCGATTGGCTGGAATTCCGTGCCGATCCGGCGCGCCATTGGCTGCTGGCCGAGCATCGGCTGCGCACGGGCGAGGCCGTCTGGCCGGGCACCGGTTATCTCGAGCTGATCGCGGAGGCCGCGCGCGAGTTCGGCATCCACGGCGCCATCGAGATCAAGGATCTCACGTTCCTGCGGCCGCTGCATGTGGCCGACGGTACCCCGCGTGGCGTTCGTGTCCTCGTCAACCGCGACGGCCAGCGCTTGCGCATGGCCGTCGAAAGCCGTGTCGACACCGGGAAGGGCGCGGCATGGCTGCGCCATGCCGAAGCGCTCGCCGCGATCGCCCGCGAGCCCCAACCGCCGCCGCTTGATATTCAGGATGCGATGTCGCGCTGCGCCGGCACGTCACGGAACGATGGCGGGCCCGCGATGCGCTCGGCGCAGGATATGCACCTGCGCTTCGGCCCGCGCTGGCAGGTGTTGCGCGAGCTGCATCTGGGCAAGCGGACCGCACTGGCGCGATTGCAGCTCGACGACGCTTTTGCCGGTGATGTCGCTCAAGGTCTGCTGGTGCATCCCGCGCTGACCGACATCGCTACCGGCTACGCCATGGAGCTGATCCCTGGCTATAGCGCCGCTGCGGGGTTGTGGGTGCCGGCACGATACGGCCGCTTCCGCCTTTATCATCCGTTGCCGGCCAACATCTGGAGCTTGGCGACGCTGTCCGACGACAACGAGTTCGGACCGGGCTTTGCGACCTTCGACGTGACCATCGCCGACGAGCGCGGACGTGTCGTCGCCGTGGTCGAAGGCTTCACGGTCAAGCAACTCGATGCCGGCACGGACTTCTCGTCGGCCCTGAATGACACGACCGGTGCCGTGCCGATCGCCCAGGCGGGACAGGCAACCCGCGAGCTGTCGCCCGCCATGGCCCGCCTTGCCGCCCAGGTCGATCAGGGCATCACGCCGGCGGAAGGCGGCGAAGCGCTGCGGCGTGCCGTGGCAACGGGCCTGCCGCAGATCGTCGTCAGCTCGATGGATCTGACCGCGCTACAGAAGGCGGCGGCGCATCGCGATGAGAGCGCGGCTGCCGCCGGCGGCCTCGATCGCCCCAACGTCGACAGCGAGTTCGTTGCGCCGGGCACCGACATCGAAAAGACGCTCGCCGGCTTCTGGTCGGAGCTGCTCGGCATCGAAAAGATCGGAACGGCGGACAGCTTTTTCGATCTCGGCGGCCATTCGCTGGTCGCCGTGCGTCTGTTCCGCATGATCAAGAAGGCCTACGCCGTCGACTTCCCGATCTCGGTCCTGTTCGAGGCGCCGACGATCGCGCAGTGCGCACAGCTCATCGAGGAGAGCGGTGCAGGGCAACCTGCAGCGTCGGGCGATACGGCGGCGGCGAGCGGCACCGTGGTCAAGGCCCAGTTCACGCACGTCGTGCCGATGCATCCTGGGCGCCACCCGCATGCGACGCCGCTGTTCATCTGCGCCGGCATGTTCGGCAACATCCTGAACTTGCGGCACCTGGCGGTGCAGATCGGGCAGGATCGTCCGGTATACGGGCTGCAGGCGCGTGGCCTTTACGGTGGGCAGGCGCCGCACGAGACCTTCGAGGAGATGGCCGCGAGCTATCTCGAGGAGGTGCGCGTGGTGCAGCCGCACGGCCCCTACCTCTTGAGCGGCTTCTCGGGCGGAGGGCTCGTCGCCTACGAGATGGCGCAGCAGCTGCGCGCGGCCGGCGAGACCGTCGACATGGTCGTCATGCTCGACACGCCCTATCCGGAAGAGCTGAACCTGTCGGCGCTCGACAAGGTGACGATGAAGCTCCAGGACCTGCAGCGGGACAAGGGCGCCTTCGTCTCGGAGTGGATTCGCAAGCGGTCCGCCTGGCGCGAGCGCGTGCGTCAGGCCAGCGAGCAGGTCCAGCACACCTCCGAGCAGTTCCACAACGAGGAGATCGAGGCTGCTTTCCGCCGTGCGCTCGCCCGCTATAAGGGCCAGCCTTACGACGGCGCCGTGCTTCTTTTGCGGCCGAAGCAGGAAATCACCTATCGCCTGCGCGATGGCCGCCAGTTGCACGCCGATCGCAACATTCTGAAGCCCGACAACGGCTGGACGCCCTTCCTCTCGGCCTTCCAGATCAAGGTGGTGCCGGGCGATCACGACAGCATGGTGCTGGAGCCCAGCGTGCGCGTCCTGGCGACCTACATGCGCGAAGCGCTGCGCACGGCAGGCCAGGCCCCGAGGCTGGAGGCGCTCGCGGCGGAGTAAAGAAGCCGCGGGTGATCGCGTCATGCGTCTCTCATCAGGTCACGCGCTGAGACGGGGCAACGAGGCCCGGTTTTTGTCGCGTGTAGCGGAGTAGCCCGGAATGTGCGGCATTGCCGGGATCATCGGCCGGGTCACCGAAGCCAACCGACAGGCCGTGCGGCTGATGTCCAGGGCCATCGCGCATCGCGGCCCGGATGGCGAGAACTTTTTCGAAAGCACACCGGACAGCCGAGGCAACGGCGTTCTGTTCGCCCATCGCCGCCTGTCGATCCTCGATCTTTCGACGGCTGCATCGCAGCCGATGACCGATCCGGTCAGCGGCCAGCATACCTTCATCTTCAACGGCGAGATCTACAACTACGTCGAGCTGAGGGAGCGCCTGCAGGCGCAAGGACAGTCGTTCCGCAGCACGGGTGATACAGAGGTGAGCCTGCGCCTCCTGACCTTGGGCGGCGCCAAGGCGGTCGGCGAGCTGCGCGGCATGTTTGCCTTCGCGCTCTGGGATGCCGCGCAAGCGCAGGTCATGCTGGCGCGCGATCCGATGGGCATCAAACCCCTCTATATCTGCCGCAATCCCGACACCAGCGACGCGCGCGAGTGGTCCTTGCTGTTCGCATCCGAGGTCCGTTCCATCCTCGCGTCCGGCCTGCTGAAAAAGCCGCGGCTCAATTCTGCGGCGGTTGCGAGCTTCGTCTGGAATGGCTTTGTTCCCGGACCCAACACCATCATCGACGGCATCGATCTGCTGCCGGCCGGCAAGGCCGCGATGTACGACCTCTCGGGGCGCGAGCAGGCCAGCGAGGTGTTCTGGCGCATGCCGCGTGCGGACGAGCCCAAAACCTCGACCATCGACGACGTTCGCAGTGCCTTGCCCGAGAGCGTCCGTCTGCACCTGGCGAGCGACGTGCCTCTCGGCGTGTTCCTGTCGGGGGGCATCGACAGCAGCGCCGTTGCCAACATGGCCGCGAAGACATCGCAGTCGGAAGTCGTGACGTTCACGCTCGCGTTCGAGGAGGAGGAGTACGACGAAGGCCCCTTCGCGCGCGAGATCGCCAAGGCTATCGGCACCCGACACAAGGAAGTGAAGTTCACGGAGCAGAACTTCCTGTCGTCGCTGGATCAGGCCTTGGAAAGCATCGACCAGCCGACGTTCGACGGCTTGAACTCGTTTTACATCTCGCAGGCGGTCCGCGAAGCCGGCGTGAAGGTCGCGCTGACCGGCAGCGGCGGCGACGAGCTTTTCGGCGGCTACAAGAGTTTTCGCGACCTGCCACGGCTTCAGGCCATTGCCAAGGCGCTCGCCTGGATGCCCAGGAGTGGCCGCATCGCCATCGCCCAAGCCGTGGCGCGCCTTGCGGATCGCAGCAGCGGCGGCGTCGGCGCGCAGGTGCGGTGGGCGAAGCTGCCCAGCATGATGGCCAATGCCGATGACCTCCTGCACATCTATCAGCTCGCCTACGCACTGTTTGTGCCTGATTTCTACGGCAAGGTGCTGAGCCTGCCGCCATCCGGTGTGACGAGCGGCCTGCCGGATCCTCTGCGCCGTGACCTGCAGGCCGACATCGCCGGCCACACGGCTTTGTCCGCGCTCGGTATCCTGGAGCAGCGGCTGTTCCTCGGCGAGCGTCTCCTGCGCGATACCGATGTGGCCAGCATGGCCGTGTCGCTGGAAACACGATTGCCGCTGGTCGACAGCAAGGTCACGGACGTCGTCGCGCGCCTGCCAGACAGCACGCGCTACAGCCCGCTCGGCCGCAAGCAGCTCCTGCGCGATGTCGGCCTTGCGGGGCTCGACCCCAATCTTTTCGAGCGTCCCAAGCGCGGCTTCCAGATGCCCTTCGACCGCTGGATCCGACAGCGTCTCGGCACCGAGATGGACAACGTCATGCGCGACCGGACGCTGTGCCACAACGCCGGGCTCGACGGCGATGCGGTGGGGCTCCTGTGGCAGTCATTTCAGAGCGGCGGCAAGGGGCTATACTGGTCCCGCGTCTGGGCGATCTATGTGCTGCTGCGATGGTGCGAGCGCCATGCCGTCAGCGTGCACTGAACTTGCAAGCAAGGCTGTCATTGTCAGGTTTCCGGACACTTGAAGGTATACGAATGATGAACACGAGCGCCCAAGTCGCCAGCGACACTGCCGCCCGCCCCGGGATGGTCCCGGGAAGCTATTGCCTCATCACCCCATGCCGCGATGAGGCCAAGTACGCGCGCCGCACCATCGATGCGGTCAGGAACCAGACCAAGCTGCCGGCCCTGTGGGTCATCGTCGACGACGGCTCGACGGATGCCACGCCCGAGATCCTCGCAGAGTATGCGGCTGAGCTGCCCTACGTGCGCATCGTGCGTTATCAGAATCGCGGTTACCGGCATGTGGGTGCCGGCGTGATGCAGGCGTTCTATGCCGGTGTCGACGCGATCAGCCGCGAGGAGTGGGAGAGCTTCGAGTTCATCTGCAAGCTGGATCTCGATCTCGATTTTCCGCCCGGCTACTTCGAGGAAATCATTCGCCGCATGGATGCTGAGCCGCGTATCGCCACATGCAGCGGCGCGCCCTATTTCACCGGTCCGGACGGCACGATGGTGAGCGAGGAGTGCGGCAGCGAAACATCGGTCGGCATGATCAAGTTCTACCGCCGCTCGGCCTGGGAGCAGACGGGCGGGTTCATCCGCGAGCTGACCTGGGACGCGATCGATTGCCATATCTGCCGGCTGCACGGCTGGTACGCCCGCAGTTGGGATGACCCGGCCATTCGCATCCATCACCTGCGGCCGATGGGATCGAGCCAGAAGAGCTGGTGGACCGGCCGCATCCGTCACGGCACGGGGCAATGGTACATGGGCACGACGCCCCTCTACATGCTCGCCAGCGGCGTGTACCGCATGAGCCGGCCTCCCTACGTGGTCGGCGGTCTCGGCATGCTCTGGGGTTATTTCCGCGCCATGCTGACGGGAATGCCGCGCTTTCCGGATCCGGAGGTGCGCAAATTCATTCAGCGCTATCAATATGCCTGCCTGCGGATGGGAAAAGAGCGGGCCACCGAATGGCTCGACAAGCAGCAGCACGACGTGTGGATGCGGCGGGGCACCCGCATGCCCGCCGTCAAGCCCGGGCCGGCGCAACAGGCGCCGGGATAACCGGATAGCCCGTCGAACAAGGAACGCGGTTGTCTCGTGTCAACGGATAGACTCCTTCTCGTCACGCACGTGCCGCTCAAGAAAGAGCACGGCGGCTACAGCATCGACGATCAAACGGCGGAAGGTCTTGTGCGCTGGTGCGAGAACTTCGAGCGGGTCGCCTATGCGGGCATCGATCTGCCGGACGCCAATCTTCCGCACTTGTCGTCCATCACCTGGACGCCGATCGGTGGCTTGCCGTGCGCGGATCGCATCGATGTCATTGCAATGCCTCATGCCTACAAGATCGGTGATTTTGCCGCGACCTACACCCAGACGCGGGCGATGCTGGCCAGGGAAATCGCGCACAGCCGATATCTCTGCTACACGCTCGGCGCGGTGTTCGGAGACTGGGGAGGCGTTGCCGCGCTGGAATCCCTCAAGCAGAAGCGCGACTACGCGGTCTGGTTCGACCGTGTCGAGCACGAGGTCGTCCGCTCCGATCTGCCGAGCATGCCGCTGAAGCGGCGCATCAAGCAGACGCTTACGATCCCCCTGATGCAGCACTATCACCGCTACCTGACGCGGCGCAGCCGGTTGGGTTTGTTTCAAGGCAAGGACTGCTACGACTACTATCGTCCCTTGGTGGACAAAGCCTTCTGCATGTACGACACCCATACGCAAAAGGCCGATTTCATCGACAGCACTGCGCTTGATGTCAAACTCGCCAGCGCAGGCGCGGGTGAACCCTTGCGCCTATGCTACGTCGGCCGCGCCGCTGACATGAAAGGGCCGCTGGATTGGCTCGAGACGTTGACAAAAATCCGGGACGCCGGAGTGCCGTTCAAAGCGACGTGGCTGGGTGACGGTCCATTGCTCGAGACCATGCGGAAGTCCGTGGCGGAACGGCAGCTGACCGCGCTCGTCGAGTTGCCGGGCTTCGTGTCGGATCGCGCCGAGATCCTTGCGCGCATGAAGGCGGCTCACATCTTCCTGTTTTGCCATAAGACGCCGGAATCGCCGCGCTGCCTCATAGAGTCCCTCGTGTGCGGAACGCCTATCATCGGCTATGGCAGCGCCTATGCGCGGGATCTGGTGGCGATTGATGGTGGCGGCCGCTTTGTCGATGTTGGCGACATCCAGGGCCTCGCGGACAAGCTGATCGCGTTGCATCGCGATCGGGCGAGCCTCCAGGATGAAATCAAGAGAGCGGCGCGTTCCGGCCTGCGGTTCGACGAGCAAACGCTCTATCGCGAACGCGCCGAGCTGCTCCGCGCGCATCTGTAGGCACCGGTAAGTGAGGCCATAACGTGCTCATGAAGGTGGCTCCGTTGCTGCTTGCCGGCGTTCTGGTTGCCTTGCAGGTTGGAGCAGGCAAGGCCCAAGGCACGGACAGCAAGACAGGATCGCTCTCAGGAGATCGCAGCATGCCTGTTCCCCAACGCATGTTCGTTTCCGGTCATAGTCTCACGAACGAACCCGTACCGAGCTATCTGGCGGCGATCGCTACCGGCTTCGGCTTTCCATTCTCCTGGAACCGGCAGCATCTGGAGGGCTCGTCCATCAAGCAGCGGACGCGCGGCACCGCGTCGGGCGACGCGCCCTGGGCCGGCTATGCGCAGGGCTTCGATCGTGCAAATCAGCCGATCGACGTCCTGGCGGAGTTTCGCCGTCAGCAGGAGAACCCTTATGACGCGCTGCTCATCACCGAGCAGCACAGTCTGCTCGGGTCGCTTGTTTGGAATGGCACTCCCGTCCATTTGCGCGATTTCCAGGACAAGTTCAGCACGCACAACCCCAACGGTACCACCTACTTCTTCGAGCCCTGGCTTTCACTGAACGACAAGAGCGACCCGCGGCGTTGGACTGCCTACGAACGCGCAGCGGCACCGGTTTGGCGATGCATCGTCGGGCAGATGAACCAGACGCTGGCTGCCGAGGGGCGCCGCGATCGCATCATGTCGTTGCCCATGGCGCTGGCGCTCGTGCATCTGATCGAAGCGGCGACGCAAGGGGCAGGGATTCCCGGCATCACGAAAGACAGCGTGCGTGCGACAGTGGATAGCTTGGTGTCCGATGACGTGCACCTGACGCCGCTCGGAAACTACTACATCGCGCTGGTGACGTTCGCTCTGACTTTCCGGCACCCGGTGCAGGGCGCATGGCATCCACCTGAAGTCACGGCGCAGCAAGCGAGTGCTTTGCAAGCGGCAGCGGACGTTTTCGTTCGATTGCCCCAAGCGCCTGCCATGCCACTCGCTGAATGCCGGTCCTACGTCCTGCGGTCCTACATGTGGACGTATCTCGGCTACACCAATCTGACGGACTGGCATAAGCAGCACGGTTACCTCGGCTCCCTCTATTTCCGGCTGAAGCTGATCGCGCAGTGGGTGCCGCTGTTCCTGAGTGACAAGCCCGAAAATCCGTTCAGCACATCCGCCTACGCCGCCCGGCGTTAGAGCGCGATCGTTTCCCATGGACGCGCTTCCGGCTTCCATGAGGCCGCGCGGAGCGCGGCTCCGCCGCGACCGGTGAATCGCCCTCTAAACTTCCAAGACAGAGCAGGATTCACGTTTCGGGCGACGCGCTTCGTAGTGGGCAATGGTTCTGTCCGAAACGATCCTGCTCTAGCGCAGAGCCTGACCGGCCGCGTGCTCCAAGGGGCGGACGCCATTGCGGGTCTGAATCCGGGACCCCGAGCGCGACGTCTTGATCTGATGCGCAAGGCCGAAGGTCATGCCCACCACAATGGCGAGGACGTACTGTACTTCCTTGATGACGATGATGTACTCAAGCAGGGAGTGTGTCGCGACGATCGCCATGGCAACGCCCAATCCCAAGAGCAGGTCTCCCCGGACATCCCCGCGCGCCATCCAACTGTACCGGAGCGCTGTCCAGATCGGATAGAGCATCAACAGAATAAAGGCCACAAAGCCCAGATAACCGGCCTCCGCGGCGTTGAGATAATAGGCGTTGTGGACGATGTTGTTCAGGCTGCCCTCGATGTTGGCCACCCCGGCGCGAACGGAATAGCCATAGTTCTTGCCGACGTAGGGATAGTGATTGACGCCGACGCCGAAGGGATGCGCGGCGAGCATGGAGAGGGCGGCGCGATTGAACGCGGCGCGCTCGTCGTATTCGTCCTCTGTGAGCGGTGCCGCGTCGAACCTCTTTTCAAGGGACATGTAGGCCACCGGACCCAGCAACGCGACGGTGAGCACGCCTGCGGCGCCCACCATGGCTTTCCAGTTGGTCCACCGGCGCATGCACGAGAGGACGTAGGTCACGACGAAACCCAGGGCCGAGAAGCCGAGCGCGGCACGGGACGCGATCAGGGCAGTCACCATCAGACCGACGAGCGGCGTGGCGGCGTTCTGAAGCTGACGTTGTCCTGCCATCAGCAGCGCGAAGTGGGGAAAGACCACGAGGTGGGTGATCAGGCCGAGGGTGTTCTGGTGCACGAACGTGCCCGTCGGCTGGATCATCTTCAGCCCGAACTTCTGATAGAGCACGACCACGATTTGGATGGCGAGGCCGATGGCGAGCCCCTTGAGCAACTGCAGTGGAACGGTCTCGTCCGTGCAGGCCTTGGCGATGACGACCGTCAGGAAGTAGGTCCGGATGAATTGCCAGACGAAAAAGACGGACGCGAGCGGCATGTCCGCCTGAAACACGGAGAGAGAGATCGCCGTCAGGTAGAGCAGGAAGGGGAAATGATAGCGGATGCTGTTGGTCTGGTGCTTGACCGTGAAATAGATGGCAATCGCGACGAGGTCGATCGCCGAGACCTGGAGGCCGGGGACATAGCCGACCCAGAACTCATGCCAGGTGATGAGGGCGACATCGAACAGCGGCACCACCTTCGTGATGAAGGGAATGATGCCCAGCAGAATCCAGAATTTGTTCCGCGCAGCAGGGTTCGTGCGCAGAAATAGCGCGAGCGGGATGATCCCGATGATGCCGATGCAGAGAGCAATGTACTTCATCGATGCCTGTACATCCGAAGCGCCCGGTTATCCTCGCATGCGTTGAGTTGCGGACAAACTAACATCGGGACACGTCACGCCCGATCAGGCCCAGCCGACAGGCCGAATTACCGGGGCGCGCGGCCCTTTTCCACACTGTTCGCATGCAGATAAAGCCACATGCCGGCCGTGGTGCCGATTGTTTGATGAACCGTGTATTCCTGTTGCATGACGAGTAGAGGGTGCTCGATCAGATATTCGTAGAAAGGCATGGCGAAGCGATTGGGCGCGACCCGCCGGTACTGGGCGTTTTCTTTCGTGCCGCTGATCGGCAATGGCGACCAGTACGGGCCATAGATCCATTCGTGCGCCGTCTCGGCTTGCGGTGCCCAGCCATAGATCGTGATTCCGTCGGGCGCTCTGACGCCCATGGCACGATGATCCTCGTGCAGCGGATGTTTGACGGTCCGGTGGCCAAGCCCCGTGGTAAAGCTGAGACCGGCCTGATTGGCGCCGAGGATCTGCGCTGACGCCACCTGCATGGTGCGCAGCAGATTCTTGTCGTTGCTGATCTGGTGGGCGCGGATGAACATCTGGGCCTGGTTGTAGTCCGGCGCGAGCCCTTGGCCCCATCCTATCGGCGCGAACGGGTGTTTCATGCTCGGATAGGCGACGGCATCCTGCGCCTTTGCGATCGACTGCGCTGACGCGACGAACATCTGGGCGATACGGTTTTGCAGCTCCTTGTTGGCCGACGCGTGCGTAGCCCGGAGATATTCCCAGGCTCCGTCCGCCGTATAGCCATGCAACTCCATTTTTCCAGCCCACGCGGCCTCGAACACAGTTCTGTACTCGTCCTCACCGGTCAGGCGAAAGAGGGCGGCGGCCGCCGCGGTCCGGTGCTGGAACGCATCCTGCTCCAGGCGCCGCGCCCGCACGTCCCATGGGGCCGAAGCGAACGCACCGCTCGACTCTGCGATGGACTTGGCTTCGGCGTAGTACGTCTCTTGATTGGTGTTGATCTTCTCGGCGGCTTGCCAGGCGGCCAGCGCGCTTTTCCGGTAGACCTCGGCAAGCCGCGTCTTGCCCAGGCGGTCGAGCGTGCCTGCGAGCCTCGCGGCACCGCCCGCGTATCGGTAGGAAGAAATGTGGTCGGGCGCGTAGGCATAGATCGTCAGGTGCTCGAGAAAACTCGGCTCGCCGAGCAGAGGATGAGCCGAGCTCTCGATACCGCCGCGGACGCTTCCGTCGGGCAATTGCAAACGCCGGAAGAAATCGAGCGTCCAGATGGCCTCGTGCAGGATGTCCGGCAGGTCGTCGATGTCCGCGTACAGCTCGCGGTCCAGGTGCTCGCTGGATTTGGGAATGCCGAGCGGGGAAGCGCGCCAGACGTCCGGCGCGCTGTCGTAGACATCGAGCAGCAGATAGCTCACGTCGATGTGGTCGATGCGCCGGTCCCAGTCGCCCGCATCCATGTATCCGCCCCAGTATGTGGCTGGAGCCGCCTCGCTCGTGATCCATGGCGCCTTGCCGCCGAAGTCGGCCGAGATGAAACCGGCGTGGGAATTCGAGGTCCAGGGGAGGGGGATCTTGGACAGTAGGACGGTCACCTGCGGTCCAGGCCGGAAGGGAGCCGGTCTCGTGAAGCCAAATCGCCCATCGAGCGCGATACCGCTACGGTGATTGTAGAGGCCGCCGACCGACGTTTTTCCGGCGCGCAGCCAGATGTCGTCGCGGACCTCGAAAGTGTCGGACACGCCGAGGCCGGGAACATAAATGCGAAACTTCCCATCGACCTCCGGCGTCCATGCGCCGAAATTCAGCTCGAAGACGAACGTGCCAGCGCGGTTGGCCTGGTGCACGGGCACGGCGGTGGGCGGACCGACGGAGCTCGGCGCACTGTTGCCGCTGGGCTGCTCGGTCAGCTCGAAGGTATCGGGCGTCGTCGCGCCCACTGTCGCAAAGCCGTTGAACTGCTTCGTCGGTCCGGAAAAACCATCGAGCCAGATGCGCTGCCCTGTCGTGAAGCCGTGCTTAGGGGCATGCGCCATGATCGGCGGACCGGCGTCCATGCGGACGACATTGATGGCCGGTTGGGACGCGCTTGGATATTCCAGCAGCGGCGTGCGCAGTCCATTGCCGGCCTCGGGATCGGACGGCGCCGCGCGCAGGGCGATTTCAGATGAGAAATGTGTGTTGCCCGCCTCATCGATGATGTGAAACGCCTTGATGCCGTGGGTGCGAAAGTCGACGGCGCCTTCCGCCGGCCCCTCCGGAATCCACAGCGAGAGATAAGCGATCTTGCCTTCGTCGGTCGCCCTGTAACCGTTCTGATTGGCATGGATGGCGATGGCACGTGTGCGCTGGGTCGCGTAGTCGAACTGCATGTCGGGCAGGGTTCCGGCCGGCCAGCGAATTGTGTAGGCGCCCTCGCCGAGCGGCTGCGCGAGCTGCAAATAGATGAAGTGCTTGAGGCTGGCGCCGGTCATCGTTTCCCCGTCGGCGCCGCGATAGATGCCCGAGTCGTAGGGCACCGACTTGCGGAATACGGACGTGACCTTGTTGCCGCCGATCGCCGGGTAGGCGCCGGCATCCTCGAGCCGCGTAAAGTTGACGAACGTCGCGGGAGGTTTGTCGGAGATGCGCACGTGCGTGCGGTCACGGCCGACCACGCGACCCCACTCATCGCCGACCTTGATCCAGCTACCCTGCTCCTCGCGGCTCGGGATGCTGAGCGGCTCGATCCGTCCTGGTTGGAACGGGGGATCGCGCACCTCGATCGCAAGCATGCTGGGTGTTGCGATCGTCACCTCATGCACGGTTTGCGCGCACGCCGCCGTCGCTCCGCCGACGAGGGCGAAGATCGCCGTCGCTAAGACAAGGGCAACGAAGCCGTGCCGCGTTGCGCGAGCTCTCCGGCCGCTGGTTCGCTCGATCATCCGCTCGTATGTCCCTGGCCTTATCCGCGCCAGATCGGATCAGTTTCGATAGGCTGCGTAGGATTTGACGATACCGAACGCCCGTTCAGAGAAAATGGCGGACTCAGGGAAGATGGCCTGGAGTTCCGCCCGCTCGACAAGCGTCGTCCCTTCTACCATTTCCGTCCATTCCGGCAATTCCTGGCGCCAATTTCTGATTAATCTCTGTCTTAATGAATCCGGGTAATACCACCAGAATGGCATTCCCGTGTGAGCCTCGATTGGGAAATATTTTGCGGGGGTTTGTACCCAGTATTTCGGGGCGAGGCGTCGCACCTGTTTTGCGAAGGCGGCTCTGCGGCCCTCGTCCCCGACGTGTTCGATGACACTGTTCGAGAATGCGAGGTCGAAACTCTGCGAGGGAAGGTCAATCTCGCAAGCATCGCCCGTCATGAAGGAGAATTTGTGCTGCCGCAAATGTTCCGACTGGGTCGGAGCCTCGATATCATGCTCGATGTTGATCAGCGTGATGTCGAGAGGGACATCGATAAATTGCCAGATCATAGGCGAGCCGCCGAGATCGATCACCTTCATTCCTGGGCGAATATCCATGGCCGCCAGAAACCATGCGGTGCGGCGCCGGCGGGCGCGCACCTGATAAGGACGAAGAAAATGCTGAAATACGTGCAGCCTAACGTGCTTTGGCACCATTTTTCCCCCCGACGCCCGACAAACAGTAGGACTGATGCTCACGGGTATTTGCCTGCCCGGTCTTGAAGCCGAACTTATTGGCAAACAGTCTTGCAAAAAAATTGACGCAAAACCGTCATGGAGGCAAGCGGGAGATTTGCGACCTCGTCTGCTTACTGACCAGGTCGCACCAATGCAGCGCGCCGGCCGCTGAGGGCGGCGCGTCGTTCAGCGGCTCGTGCCGCCACTTTGTCGAGATGCTTGTTTGCACCCTCAGCATCTCGCAGATGTCCGACGAGACCTGAAACAGTCGGGAACCGGTATAGGTCCGTGATCGACATCTTCGGCGCAACACCCGCTTTCAGATCGCGATGGGCCTGCACGGCAAGCAGCGAATGCCCGCCGAGATTGAAGAAATTGTCTTTGATGCCAACGCGATCGACGCCGAGGATCCGCTTGAAGACATCGGCGATCTGTTTTTCGAGGTCGCTGGCCGGGGCCTCATAGGCCGCCGCCGCTGCTACAGCCGCTTTGCCGGGTTTCGGCAGCAGCTTGCGATCGACTTTCAGGTTCGGTGTTAACGGGAACTGGTCAAGTCCCACGAAGTGAGCCGGAACCATGAACTCCGGCAGTGTTTGACGCATGTGGGCGCGCAGTTCCTCGTCCGGCACCGGACGGCTCTTGAACCGCAGGTAGGCGACGATGCGCACATCGCCCGGGGTGTCCTCGCGCACGATGACCACGGCTTGGCTGACGCCCTGGTGCAGGCCGATGCAATTCTCGATCTCACCGAGTTCGATGCGATGGCCGCGCACCTTGACCTGGTGGTCGCTGCGGCCGATGAAGTGCAGCGCTCCATCAGCACCAATGCGCACGAGATCGCCGGTCCGGTACATGCGTCCGCCGGCAACGAAGGGATTGTCGAGGAAGCGTTCCGCCGTCAACTCGGGGCGGTTGAGATAGCCGCGCACCACGCCTTCGCCGGCGATGAGCAGCTCTCCAGGCAGACCCTGGGGAACGGGTTGCTGTTTGCCATCGAGAACATAAAGCTGCGTATTGGCGATGGGCGTGCCGAGCGGCACGTTGCCGTCCGTATCGTGCGCAGGACCGGTCGACGACCAGATCGTCGTTTCGGTCGGGCCGTACATGTTCTCGATGCTGGCGCCGGTGGCCTGCCGCAACTGCTTGAGAAGCGGACCTTGCAAGGCCTCGCCGCCGATGAACAGGTGCCGGACGGCCGCCAGTGCGGTGCGATCCTCATCACTCTCGAGCAGCATCGTCGCCATGGCCGGCGTGCATTGCAGGTGCGTGACGCCGTGGCGCCGGATGAGCGCGCCGGCGCGCTCCAGCTCAGGTGAGGCGGCGGCAATGGCCGCACTCTCGGCCGGGCGCCGCGCCTTGATGGCGGCGACAACCTCGGCAAGGGGAACGAGCGCATCCAGGGCGGTTTGCGCCGGCACGCCGAAGTCGATCAGGCAGGCGATCTCGTCGATGCCGATGGCGCTGAGCTGATCGACGCGCGCGATGGCGTCCTCGACGGTGCCGAACAGGCCGCTGTCGTCGAAGTAGCGCAGGAACGCGAACTCGATGATCGCATCCATCTCCTCCGCATCGAGCGTGCGCAGGTCAAGGTCGATCGAGCGCTCGACGCCCTTGGGCCGCTTGAACGCGGGGAATGCCCAGGCATATTGCTTGATCAGGGCCGCCGCGCTCTTGAGATAGCGCTTCATGGGCTCACGCGCCTGCTCGCGCACGATCTCGCGGTCGCGGCCGACCAGCGTGTGCAGCATCATCGTGACTTTGTATTGCGAGGGGTCGCGCCCCTGGCGCTTCAACTCGTCGCGATAGACCGCGACCTTCTCGGCGACTTCCTCGATGGACTGGCCGAGAAGATGCGTCAGCACGTTGGCGCCGTGGCGCGCGGCCTCGCGGAACGTGTCAGGGTTGCCGGCGGTCGTGATCCACACCGGCAGCTCCGCCTGCACCGGACGGGGCAGGGTCGTCACCTCGATGGACTTGCCGCCGGGCGCGTCGAACGCGACCTTCTCGCCGCGCCAGAGCTTGCGCACCGTTTCGATGTCCCGAAACATTGCTGTCTTGTTGGCCGGCGGGGCATTTTCCGGACGCAGCAGGAAATCCTCCGGCATCCAGCCCGAGGCGAAGGCAAGCGCCGTGCGGCCGTTGCTCATGTTGTCGATGACGGCCCATTCCTCGGCGACACGCGCGGGATGATGCAGCGGCAGCACGCAGCTGCCGGCGCGGATCGACAGGTTCTTGGTCACCGCGGCAACGGCGGCGCCGGTCACGGATGGGTTCGGGTAGGGACCGCCGAAGGCGTGGAAGTGGCGCTCCGGCGTCCATACGGCGTTGAAGCCGTGATTGTCAGCGAAACGCGCGCCGTCGAGCAGGAGCTGGTACTTGCGCGGGCCTGGACCATCGTCGTCGCCCCAATAGAAGAGGCCGAAGTCCATGTTGGCCGATTTGGCAGCGGCCGTGGTCTGAGCTGCGGCAGACGGCTGGTAGTGCTCGTCCGGCTGGATGATGACCTTGAAGCCGCGGGCCAGCGTCCAGAACAGCTCGAGCACCGAGATGTCGAACGACAAGCTGGTCACGGCGAGCCACACGGGCTGGCCGGTCGCCGGACGCGCGATGCGGTCGTCCATGCCGACGAAGAAATTGGCGACGTTGCGATGCTCGACCATCACGCCCTTCGGGCGGCCGGTCGAGCCGGACGTATAGATGACGTAGGCGAGATTGCCGGGGGTCGCGCGCGGTGCTGCAGTGTTTGCAGCGGGCACGGCGGCGAGCGCCTGGGCGATCGAGATCGCGCGGACGCCGGGAATGGATGTTGCGGCGAGCGCGGACGCTTCGACGATGAGCGTCTTAAGGCCGCTGTCCTCGATCATGTAGCTGATGCGATCGGCGGGGTAGGATGGATCGAGCGGCACATAGGCGCCGCCGGCCTTCAGAATGGCGAGCGCGCCGACAACCAGGTCGCAGGACCGCTTCAGGTTCAGTCCGACAAGGCTGTCCGGCCCGACGCCGAGCGAGACCAGATGCTCCGCGATGCGGGTCGAGCGTGCGTCCAGCTCGCGATAGGTCAGGCTTTCAGGGCCACAGACGATCGCAGTTGCCTCCGGCGTCGCCGCGGCCTGCTTGGCGAAGAGCGTGTGCACCATCGCGGACCGGTCGTGATCGCGATCGGTGGTGTTGCGCGTGTAGAGGAGGCCGTTCACCTCGTCGCGCGACATTAGCGGCAACGTTGCAACCGTGCTGCCGGTGTCGGCGGCAAAGGCGGCCATCGCCATGCTGAGGCGTGGCACCAAGACTTCTGCGTCGGTGCCGCTGAGCCGGGTGTCGTCGAAGAGGATGCGTCCGCCCGAACCCGCCGCCGGAACAAGGAAGGTGACGGCTGTGCCGGCTGCCGGTTGCGCCGTACTGACATTCGCCAGCAGCTTGATCGCAACGCTCGAGCGGACGATGCCGAGATGCGGCGTGCGGTTGGCAAGGTCCGCGGCGTAGCCGGTGCGGCGGCGCAGATCGGTGACTTCATTGCCGACGGCCGTAGAGAGTGTTTCTGCCGTGGCCGTCTCGGGAACCGCAATCGACAGCGGGACGGTGTCGGCGATGTAGCCGGGAACGCGGCCGGCACGAGCCTCCAAGGCGTCATCGGAAAAGAAGACATCCACGCGATCTTGCCCGCTGAGGCGTGCCAGGCCACCGAGCAGCGCAGCAACGGCGCGTGTGCCCTCCAGGCTCGCGGGGAGGGGGAGATCCAAAGTGCGCCAGCGCGGGGCATGGCCTTCTCCGGAGGGGTCGACACCGTAGAGCTCAAGATCGCGGAAATTCTGCAGGCGCTTGCGGAAGAAGGACTCGTGGCGCGCCATCTCGCCGATCGTCGTGTCGATAGCCTCCACGTCGCCGGTTGCGAGCTGCGGCAGCTTCTCGCCCGCGCGCAAAACGGTGCCGATTGGTACCGCGGCTCCGGATGCGTCGGAGAGTCCGCTGATGCGCACCGCGCCATCGGTGGTCGCGATCAGCGCCGAGGAATCATCCGCCGAGATGACGGTATGCGCAGGCGCTGAAGGAGCGCCGGCGGCGGCCTCCAGCGAGAGCACATTGTAGACGTGCGCCGCCGTCCGCACTTTCGGGATGCACAGCGGATTGGCGTAGCCGGCGCCGAAATCCATGGCCCGTGCCAGACGCACGATCTCGTCAGTCGGCGCGCTGAAATCCAGCGTGGCGCCGGCCCCCGGCCGCGCATGGCGCGCGTGGTACGTGCGATCGGCGAGCTGCTGCGGCTTGCCGCGCAAGGTGCCCGCTGCAATCGCGTCGATCAGCGTGCCGAACGAGGCGAGACCGGCCTCGAAGCATTTCATGTTGATCGTAAGGGATGTCTCGTCGCTCGCGATCTCGAACCGGCTTTCGGCGAAGATGTCGCCTTCATCGAGACGGTCCGAGAGACCGTGCCAGACCACACCGTACTCGATGTCTCCCGCAAGGATGGCCCAGGCAGGTGCGTTGAGGCCGGCGTGGCGCGGGAGCGGACCGTCGTGGAAGTTAACGGCTCCCTTGCGGGCCGCCTGCCATACGGAGCCCGGCAGCACGCGCAGGTTGGCGATGCTGAAGAACCAATCGAATTCGGTACCGGCTAGGCCGTCGCGGATGACATCGTCGCTGGCGAGGCGGGCAAGCCCCCGCTCAGCCGCCCAAGCCGCCACCTCGTCGCTGGTCGTGACGACGGCACGGACCGCATGACCCCGGTCCAGAAGGAGATTGCCGCATTGTGTGAGGAGGGAGCCGTCCCCCATCAGAACACACGTCATCCCGCCCTGCATCGCTTTAACCTCTTCGTTCCGCTACCGTACGGTTCGGCAGCGTCTTCCCGCAAAACCCCTAGGCCGGAGCAAAATCGAGGCCACAGTTCAGGCCAAAGCTTAATGAATTGTTGCAACGGTGCTCGGGCCATATGTGGCCCCGCATCGCGAATTGGCGCCGTCCAGGGCGGCGCCAGACGATGCAGTTTAACGCGCCGCCATTGCCGTTGCACCTTCACCAGCGCGGAGCAGCTCGTTGGCCATGAAGGCCACCTCGGTGCGGTTCTTCGCGTTGAGCTTCTTCATGATGTTGCGGACGTGAACCTTGACGGTGCTTTCCCGCATCTTGAGCTCGTAGGCGATGACCTTGTTGGCCTTGCCGCGCCGCAAGGCATCGACAACTGCCGCCTGGCGGGCGGTAAAGATCCCCGTCGTGGTTCCCCGGCGGGTGACCGGACCGCAGCCCTCGGTTGTCCGCCGAGCGGCAACGAGGCTGCTGGCAGGCACATACACCCCACCGGCGCGGATCAAGCGCAGCGCCTCGATGGCTACATCGAGGGCCAGGTCCGTCGGGATGTAGCCGCGGACCCCACCCTCGAGCATGCCGACGATCTGCTCGAGATCATCACCGTCAGAAATGACGACGATGGGCTTGCCGCCGGAGCTGGCGGCCAAACGGGCGATATCCCGCTGGGCATCATCGCCCCGCGATGAGCCAGCCAGGCCGAGAATGATCAACGACGCCGGCGTGGTCCGGGCGATGCCGAGCCACTCCTCGATGTCGCTGACGGGAAAAACGCGCAACTCAGATCCCGTTTCGATGCAGCGGCGCAGGCAGTCGCGAATGAGGGTGCGCTTCTCGATAATGACAACGCCGCTGCCGCTCTCACTCTCCGAATTGAGGAGGGTTTGGGTCTCGAGCTCGTTCTCAGCCTCCCCGGGATCCGGGGTTTTGGCGTCATTGCGATGATTGAAGGAGGTACGCTTTACCATATTGCCCCCGCCGAAATGGTACGTTTCAGTGTATACAACCCGCGGACTTAACCCAAAGGGATTAAGTCGTATTCTTCAGTGACTAAGCCAAGGCGTTAATAAAATTAGTATTTGTGATGATCCTTAGCAAGCGGATTGTGGGGTGTCGAGAGTAAATGTTCAGCTTGCGGACATACGGTGAAGCTATGATGATATTCTTTATTTGGCAATAGGTTAGTCGGTCGCGCGTGTTGCGTCTCGGCCTCATTCTGCTTGAATTTTGGGCGATGCCTCGGCGGCGGGAGTAAATCGGGAAGGGTATGTTGTGATTAGGCAACGGCGTAGAGGCCGCTCGGCCTATTCTATACCGTGTGCGTCAGGTAACAACATCCTTAACGTCCTGGCCACGGCTTTCCCTTTCTGTAATAAAAAACAGTCGGCATCATGTGGCGCATGCAACGCCATCCTTGGAGCCGAAGCAACTCTACGCACGATTTCATGACGAAGCGCTGACGCCTTGGATACTGTGCCTGTACCACCATGAGACACGACGCGATTTCGCAATGATCAATAAGCGCGTGCGGACATTTGCCGAAGCGATGACCGGCATCAAGGATGGCGCGGTTGTCCTGGTCGGGGGCTTCGGGGCTGTCGGGCAGCCGAACGCGCTGATCGAAGCTCTCCTGGTGCACGGCGCGCGCGATCTCACCATCGTGGCCAACAATGCCGGCACCGGCAGGGTCGCCGCGCTGCCGCGGCTCATGGCGGCCGGGCACGTGCGCAAGATCATCTGCAGCTTTCCACGCAGCCAGGGCTCGGTCGTGTTCGACGAGCTGCATAAGGCTGGCAAGCTCGAGCTGGAGCTGGTGCCGCAGGGGACACTCGCCGAGCGTCTGCGGGCGGCCGGCGCGGGCATTCCTGCCTTCTACACGCCGACCGCATTCGGCACCGTTCTGGCTGAAGGCAAAGAGACCCGCGAGATCGACGGGCGCATGTATGTCCTCGAGCGCGCGTTGCACGGCGACGTGGCGCTGGTCGAAGCGTGGCAGGCCGATCGCTGGGGCAATCTCACCTATCGGCTCAGCGGGCGCAATTTCAATCCGGTGATGGCGACTGCCGCCAAGTTGACCGTGGTGCAGACCCAGCATGTCGTCGATCTCGGCGCGCTCGATCCGGAAGCCATCGTGACGCCCGGCATCTATGTCGACCGCGTCATCCATGTGCCCTATGGTGATCCGCCCTCAGCGATGGCCAATCCCGACTAGGAGTGCATCGTGGCCGCATCGACCGTCCCGCTTGCCGAGCATGCCAATTTCCAGCCGCTGTCGCGCGCCGGCATGGCCGAACGCCTCGCACGAGACATTCCGGATGGCTGGTACGTCAACCTCGGCATCGGCATTCCCCTGCTCGTCGGCAACTTCATCCCGCCGGACCGCGAGGTCATCCTGCAGTCCGAGAACGGGCTGCTCGGCATGGGACCGTTGCAGAAGCCGGATGAGCTGAACACCTGGCTCGTCAATGCCGGCAAGCAGAACGTCACGCTCGTCACCGGCGCGGCCATCGTGCATCACGCCGACAGTTTCGCCATGATCCGCGGCGGGCATCTCGACTTGTGCGTGCTGGGCGCGTTCGAGGTGGCCGACAACGGCGACTTCGCCAACTGGACCACGTCGCTGACCAAGGCGGTGCCGGCCGTCGGCGGCGCCATGGATCTCGCCGCCGGCGCGCAGCGCGTCTGGGTACTGATGGACCACACGTCAAAAGACGGCACGAGCAAGCTCGTGCAGAAATGCACCTTGCCGCTGACGGCGGTGCGCGTCGTGAAGCGGATCTACACCAACCTCGCGGTGATCGACGTGACGGAACGTGGTTTCGAACTCGTCGATATGATCCCCGAGTTATCGTTCGAGGCCTTGCAGGCGCGCACGAACGCAAAGCTGCACCGCGCCGGCGAAAGCGCCTGACGCGTCAGTCGGGAGGTTGGGCTGCCGTGCGCTCAACGATCAGTCCATAGGCCTCCGTCCGCCGGTGCTTGGCGAAATTGAAGATGGTGGTCTTGTAGGACACCGTCAGATCGAGATCGCAGCGCGCCACGGCCAGCTCGTCGCCGAGCGTCGCGCACATCGCCACCGTCTCTCCCGACGGCGCGATGATCTGGGATTGCCCGATCTGCATGACGCCTTCCTCGACGCCGGCTTTGGCCACGCCGACCACCCAGGTCCCGTTCTGGTAGGCGCCGGACTGCATGACGAGGGTGTTGTGGTGGTTGGCGAGCGCATCGTGCTCGGGTGCGGGCGGATTGTGCAGCGGCGTGTTGTAGCCGAGCAGAACCATCTCCACGCCCTGCAGGCCCATGACGCGATAGGTCTCCGGCCAGCGGCGGTCATTGCAGATGCACATGCCCATGATTCCGCCGAAGGCGCGCCAGACGGGGAAGCCGAGGTCGCCGACCTCGAAGTAGCGCTTCTCCAGATGCTGAAACTGCCGGTAGGGCTCATGCTCGGCGTGGCCCGGCAAATGCACCTTGCGATACTTGCCGACAATTGAGCCGGACTTGTCGACCAGGATGGCTGTATTGAAGCGGTGCGTCCGACCGCCTTCCTGCATCAGCTCCGCGTAGCCCAGGTGAAAGCCGATGCCAAGCTCGCGGGCCGTTGTGAACAGCGGTGCGGTTTCATTGGACGGCATCTCGCGCTCGAAGAAGCTGTCGACGTCCGCCTGATCTTCCATGTACCAGCGCGGGAAGAACGTCGTCAGCGCCAGCTCGGGATAGACGACGATGTCACAGCCCGCGGCCTTCGCTTGCCGCATGAGTGCGATCAGGCGGTTGACGACCTGGGCGCGTGTCTCAGCGCGGGCGATCGGTCCGAGCTGAGCTACTCCGACGGTAACGAACCTTGGCATGGGACCTCACATGTCCTGAGCGACCGGCCCTTCCCGCAAGTGGCAGGCGGCAAAATGGCCCGGCTTCGTCTCGCGCATGGCCGGCCGCTCTGCCTTGCAGCGATCGAAGGCGTAGGGACAGCGTGTGTGGAAGTGACAGCCCGATGGCGGCTTGATCGGGCTCGGCACGTCACCCTGCAGGATGATGCGCTGGGGTTTCACTGCGGGGTCGGGAACGGGAACCGCCGACAGCAGCGCTTCCGTATAGGGGTGCTGCGGCTCCGCGAACAGCGACTCCTTGTCCGCCAGCTCCACGATGCGGCCGAGGTACATCACGGCAACGCGATGGCTGATGTGTTCCACGACGGCGAGATCGTGGGCGATGAAGAGATAGGCGAGGCCGAATTCCCTCTGCAGGTCGATCAGCAGATTGATGACCTGGGCCTGGACGGAGACATCGAGCGCGGACACGGGCTCGTCGCAGACGATCAGCTTCGGCTTGAGCGCCAGCGCACGCGCGATGACGAGTCGTTGCCGCTGGCCGCCGGAAAATTCGTGCGGGAAGCGCGTGAGCTGATCGCGGCGCAACCCGACATTTTCGAACAGCTCGGCGACGCGTGTATCGATCTCGCTTTCGAGCAGGGATTCGAAGTTGCGCAACGGCTCGGCAACGATGTCGCGCGCACGCATGCGCGGATTGAGCGAGGAATAGGGGTCCTGGAACACGACCTGCATGGTGCGCCGGCGCGGCCGCATCGTGTTGTGGCTGAGCTCGTCGATGCGCTCGCCCGACAGGCGGATCTCGCCGGCCGTCGGCTCGATCAGCTTGAGGATGAGCTTGCCGGCCGTAGACTTTCCGCACCCGGACTCGCCGACCAGGCCCAGCGTTTCGCTTTCCCCGATCGAAAAGCTGATCCCATCGACCGCATGCACGTTGGCGACCGTCCGCCCCAGCAGACCCTTCCGCACCGGAAAGTGCTTGGTCAGCTTCTTCACTTCGAGGACGGGATTGGACAAGGGCTTCATGCCACTTTTTCCACGATGCGCGCGGACTCCCAGCAGGCGGCCCAATGTTGCGATGTTTTTTCCTCGAGGGGCGGATAGGCCTCCTTGCAATAGGCCGTCGCGTGCGCGCAGCGAGGGGCGAAGATGCAACCATCGATCTTCTTGGTCAGGGCCGGAACGATGCCCCGGATCTCGGACAGGCGTTTGCGCCCGCTGGCCTTGTCTTGCGCCTTGTTGAGACGCGGCATGGAGCCGAGCAAGGCACGCGTGTAGGGGTGTTGCGGCCGCGCAAACAGCTCGTCCACCGCGGCCTCCTCGACCACCCTGCCGGCGTACATCACGACCACGCGCTGGGCCATTTCGGCAACCACGCCGAGATCGTGAGTGATGAGAATGATCGCTGTGCCGGTCTTGGCCTTCAGTTGCCGCATCAGATCGAGGATCTGGGCTTGCACGGTGACGTCGAGCGCGGTTGTCGGCTCGTCTGCGATCAGAAGTTTGGGATCGCACGCAAGCGCCATGGCGATCATGACGCGCTGGCGCATGCCGCCGGACAACTCATGCGGATACTGCGTCAGCCGGCGTTCGGGCTCGGGAATGTTGGCTAGGCGCAGCATTTCGACGGCACGCGTGTTGGCGGCGTCCCGGCTCAAGTCCTGGTGCAGCAGCAGCGTCTCGACGATCTGCCGGCCCACCGTCAACACCGGGTTGAGCGAGGTCATCGGCTCCTGGAAGATCATCGAGATATCGTTGCCGCGGATTGACCGCATCTCCCGTTCCGAGGCATCGAGGAGGTTGCGGCCCTGGAAGCGGATGTTGCCGGCGATCTTGCCGGGCGGTTGCGGGATGAGCCGCAGGATCGACATGGCGGTGACGGACTTGCCGCAGCCGCTTTCGCCGACGATCGCCAGCGTCTCGCCGGCCTCGAGCTTCAGCGACACGCCGTCGACAGCGCGGTTGACGCCCTCGGGCGTGCGGAAGTGCGTCTGCAGGTTTTCGATCTCGAGCAGGGCCATCGCGGTCTAGTGTCCTGATCGCGAAATTCGTCTTCGCGTGCGGCGGGTCGGGAGCGAATTTCGCGATCTGAAGGACACTAGAAAATTCTTGCTGCTAGTGTGATTCAGATCGAGAAGTCCGCTCCCGAACCCAGACCAGCGTGATGATGCGGACTTCTCGATCATCACACTAGAGCCTCTTGGCCATGCGCGGATCGACCGCGTCGCGCAGACCGTCACCCAGCAGGTTGACGGCAAGCACGGTCAGCGACAGGAACACCGCAGGGAAGAAGATGATGTAGGGCTTCACCTCCCACAGCGCCCGGCCGTCAGCCATGATGTTCCCCCACGACGGCGCAATCGTCGGCGGCACGCCGGCGCCGATGAAGGACAGGATCGCCTCCGTGATCATCGCCGAGGCGCAGATGTAAGTGGCCTGCACGGTGACGGGTGCAATCGTATTGGGCAGGATGTGCCGCAGGATGATCTTGGGCGTGCGGGTGCCGGCGGCAATCGCCGCGTCCACATAGGGTTGCTCACGCAGGGAGAGCACGACGCCACGCACGAGCCGCGAAACGCGCGGAATCTCGGCGACGGTAATGGCGATGATGACGTTCTCGACGCTGGCGCGTGTCAGCGCCATCAGCGCGACGGCCAGCAGGATGGAGGGGATCGACATCAGCCCGTCCATGATGCGCATGATGATGCCGTCGGCCCATCGCATGAAACCTGAAACGAGCCCGATGGCCAATCCGGCGATCGAGGCGAGCACGGCCACCGAGAAACCGACGATCAGCGAAATGCGGGCGCCGTAGAGCACGCGCGCATAGATGTCTTTGCCGAAGGGGTCCGTGCCGAACCAGAATTCGGCCGAGGGCTCACGGTTGCGTCTGGCGGGTGCGATGGCATTGGGGTCGCCGGCGCCGAGAAGCGGCGCGAACACGGCAATGAAGATCAGGATGAGCAGCATGAAACCGCCGATCGCCATGCTCGGGTGGCGATAGATGAAGCCCGATAGTCCGCGCCGCTCGCGCACGGGCGGCAGGATGTCGGGCAGCGGCGCCGCGGGAAGAGGGGCGTCGCGGGTGGTCGCGCTGTCCTGCATCAGTAGCGGATCCTCGGATCGAGCGCCGTGTAGGTGAGGTCAACGCACAGGTTGACGATCACGTAGACGAACGAGAACATCAGCACGATGCCCTGGATGACGGGATAGTCGCGCCGGACGATGGCATCGATCGTCAATCTGCCGAGGCCGGGGATCGCGAACACGCTCTCCGTCACCACCGCGCCGCCGATCAGCAGGGCGACGCCGATGCCGATGACCGTGACGATGGGCACGGCGGCGTTCTTCAGGGCGTGCAGGAACAGGATGCTGAACTGGCCGACGCCCTTCGCCTTGGCGGTCCTGACATAGTCCTGCGACAGCACTTCGAGCATCGTCGCGCGCGTGATGCGGGCGATGAGGGCGATGTAGACGAAGCCGAGCGCGATCGTTGGCAGGATCAGGTTTTCCAGCCACGGCCATAGGCCCTGGCGGAGCGGCGTGTAGCCCTGCGTCGGCAGCCATTCGAGATGCAAAGCGAAGAAATAGGACAGCAGATAGCCGACGACGAATACAGGGATCGAGAAGCCGGCAACGGCGAACGCCATCAGGGCGCGATCGATCCAGCCGCCGGCCTGCCACGCCGCGAGGATGCCCATCGGCACGGCAACGAGGATGGCGACAAAGAGCGTCAGCACGGCCAGCGAAAGCGTCGGCTCGATACGCTGGGCGATGAGCTCGGTCACCGGCAGTCCCGTGAACATGGACGTGCCGAGATTCTGGTAGCGCACGATTTGCCAGGCCCATTCGCTGAAACGAACGAGGAATGGCCGGTCGAGCCCGAGTGCGATGCGGATCTTCTCCACGTCTTCCGGACTCGCTTGGTCTCCGGCAATGACGGCTGCCGGATCGCCGGGCGCAATGTAGAGCAGGCTGAACACGAACAGCGCGACGATGGCCATCACCACCACGGTCGAGAGCAGCCTGCGCACGATGTAGGCGAGCATGTAGGGCCCTCAGGCCCTCCCCACGACGGTGATGGGGAGAGCCGGCATGTGCTGCACCTAGGCTTTCTTCACGCCCCAGAACCAGGGCAGAGGTCCGTCGGACACGCCCTGCAGATTGCTGCGCCAGGCCTGGAACGATTTGTAGAAGCCGGTCGGAATCCAGGTCACGCTTTCCATGGACGCCTTGTTGGCGACGGCCATGGCGGCTTTCTCCTCCTCGGGTGTCTTGGCGTCGAACCACTGCGCGACGCCTTCCTCGACCTTCGGATCGTCGGGCCAGCCGAACCATGCCGGGCCTTTTTCGCCGCCCGCGCGGCAGGCGATGTGGCCTGCCGGGTTGGCGGCGTCGGCGCCCGCATGCCACGTGTGGAACATGCCCCAGCCGCCTTGGCCCGGAGGGTTCTTGGAGGCGCGGCGCTGGCCGACCGTGCCCCAGTCCGTCGCCACGAAGTCGACGGTCATGCCGATTTTCTTCAAGAGGTCGGCGGTCACCTCGCCCATGGCCTTGAGCGGCGGCTGATCCTGCGCAACGAGGCACGTCACCGGCTGACCGCTATAGCCCGCCTCGGCGAGCAATTTCTTGGCGCCTTCGATGTCGCGCGGTCCCGTCAGCACCTCGCCGCCGGCATCGCTGAAGGTCGCGGTGCCCGGCGTGAACACGCTGCCGAGCTTGCTCCACAGCGCCGTGTCGGAGCCGGATACGGCGCGCATGTAGTCTTCCTGGCTCAGCGCCATCTGCACGGCCTTGCGCACCTTCACGTTGTTGAAGGGCGGGTGCAGGTGGTTGAGGCGGAAGGAGCCGATGTTGCCGAGCGGATCGGCGATGTCGACCTTGATGTTGCGGTTGCGCTTCAGCACCGGGACGAGATCGGTCAGCGGCGTTTCCCACCAGTCGATCTCGCCGGACTGCAAGGCAGCCGATGCCGTGGCCGGATCAGGCATGATGACCCATTCGATACGGTCGAAATCGATCACCTTGCCGCCCGACCACCAGTCGTTCGGCTCGTTGCGCGGCACGTAGTCCTTGTATTTCTCGAAGGCTGCGAGAGCGCCGGGCTTCCAGTCCGCGCGCGCGAACTTCATCGGACCGGAGCCGACATATTCTTCGATCTGTTTGAACGGATCGGTCTTGGCAATGCGCTCCGGCATGATGAAGCAGCAGGGTGTGCCGACTTTGCCGAGCGCGTAGAGCATTTTCGGATACGGCTTGGCGATGACCCACTTGATTGTGGTGTCGTCGACGGCGATGAGCTCCTTGTTGATGGCCTTGAGCATCTGGCCCATGGCGTCGCGGTTGGTCCAACGCGTGATCGAGGCGACCACATCTTTCGCCAGCACCTTCTCGCCGTCATGGAACTTGAGGCCGTCGCGCAGCTTGAACGTCCAGGTCAGGCCGTCGGACGACACTTCCTCGCTCGCCACCATCTGGCGCTTGGGCTCGAGCTTGCTGTTGAGTCCGTAGAGTGTGTCCCACACGAGCTGAGACGCATTGCGCACGACATATTGCGTGCCCCAGATCGGATCGAAGTTGGCGAGGTTGGCTTGCGGCACGAACTTCAACGTCTTTGCAGCACCTTGCGCGATAGCGGGTGCGGCAAGGCCGCCGGTGGCGGCCAGCGCCCCGGCACTGAATGAGGATTTTAGAAAGCTCCTGCGATCCATCAGATTGTCACTCCCCTTGACCACGACGCGCGCGATTGCGCACTCTGCTGAAGGCTTAATCAGGACAATTGGGCAGCCGGAAACGGCGGCACGGACGGAAATTCATCACCAGGGTCTTATGCTTGCGCATACTTAGCACCCGGTCATGACCTTGTGTCAAGGCTTGACGGATGAGCAGCTTGCCGGGCGATTGGGCACGAAATGCAGGCTGCGGTCGGGCAGGATCGCGGCCAAACCGATACGGTCATAAGCAAACACCGGAGCAATTGATGCCGACTTCCGCTCAATCCAAGACCTATGTCAGCGACCCCGGCCGGGTCAGAGATCTGGGCAAGGCTATTGCTGCAAAGCAACTGTCGCCCGTCGACCTCGTGAAACGATATCTTGCCCGCATCGCTGAGGCTGATCCGCATGTTCAATGCTGGCGGGAGGTCGACGGGGAGAGGGCGCTCAAAGTCGCGGCGGAGCGCGAGCGGGAGGCAGCCAAAGGACACATCAGAGGGCCTTTGCACGGTATTCCGTTCGCCGTGAAGGACATCATCGATGTGCAGGGCTTGCCGACCCGCGCCAACAGCCGGTCACGCGCGGACATCAAGCCGGCGACTGGAGATGCCGAGGTTGTTCTGGCGCTGAGGGCGCAGGGTGCGATACCGCTCGGCAAGGTCCACACCACCGAGTTTGCCTTTTTCGATCCGTCGCCCGCGCGCAATCCGCACAATCTGGCGCATACGCCGGGGGGGTCGAGCTCGGGATCGGCTGCCGCGGTCGCGGCCGGCATGGCTCCGCTGGCCATCGGCACGCAGACGGTCGCCTCGGTCAACCGTCCCGCTGCCTATTGCGGGATTGCAGCGTTCAAGCCGAGCTCACGCAGCCTTTCGACCTTCGGCATTACACCGCTGGCCGCGTCCTACGACACTGCCGGCTTTTATGGCTGGCGCGTCGACGACGCCGTGATGGCCTTCGAGGGAGCCGCGCCGATTGCGATGCAGGCAAGCGCCGCGACGGAGTCCGGCGCGCCGCTCAGCATGGCCATCCCCGAGGATGAGCACCTGAACGAAGCGAGCGCCGAGATGCAGGTGGCGCTTCGGCACATGGCGGACAAGTTCGCCAATGCGAAGCATCGCGTCGAGCGCTTGCCGTCGCCGATCCCGTTCACGCGGCTTTTTGCGCTGCAACGGTCGACGATGCTGTACGAAACCGGCGGCGCGCTGCGCTACCTACTGGACGCGCCCGCAGGGAGTGTCGGCGAGAAGCTCGTCACGGCAATTCGTGAAGGGCTCGAGATTCCTATCGCGCAGTACCTCGATGAGCGCGCCGAGATCGACCAGATGCGCCGGGAGTTCTTCGCCAAGACCAAGGCCGATGTGTTCCTATGGCCCGCCGCGCCCACGACGGCGCCGGAAGGTCTCGCCTGGACGGGTGACCCGCGCTTCATCGCGCCGTGGACGGCGCTGGGCGGTCCGATCGTGACCATGCCGGCGGGCAAGGCGGCCAACGGCCTGCCGCTCGGCGTCATCGTTGCCGGCCGGCCGGGCACCGACGCGCGTGCCTGCGCGTGGGCACGTCAGCTCGCCAGAGACGTCGGAGCTTGAGCTAGGAGAGGGCCGCGAGCAGCTCTTCCAGGGCGCGGGTCGCAAAGGCGCGCATGTTGGCCTGGCGATCCGCGCTTCCGGTTCTCAGCATGAGCGTGCGCGTCACCGGACCGTCGAGCGCGATGCAGGTGTGTCCCGCCGGATCGCCGTATCGATTGCCGGTCGGTCCCGTTGCGCCCGTTTCGGCGAGGCCCCAGGTGGCGCCGTGCCGTTCACGCACCGTGCGCGCGAGCAAGGCCGCATACGGCTCGCTCGCCGAGCGGATGCCGGTCATGTGGGCATCCGTGATGCCGACGAGCGCACTGCGCGCCTGGCGCGTGTAGACGACGGCTCCGCCGAGAAAGTAGGCCGACGCGCCCGGCACCGACAAGAGGGCCGCAGAAATCAACCCGCCGGTCGAGGACTCCGAGATGGCGATGGTTTCTCCGCGCGCCTTGAGGCGCGCGCCGATTTTATCGGCGAGTGGAAGCAACGTTTCCATGGGGCGTGTTCTCCTTCGTATGGTGGTAAGGTGCAGACGTGCTCGGCGTGGCGCAAGGAGGAATGCGTGATGGCAGCCAGGGAACCCGCGTATAGGGCGCTGACCTTCGACACCGGCGGCACGGTTCTGGATTGGCATGGCGGGCTGGTGCGGGCACTGGCGAAGGCCGGACAACGGCGCGGCGTCGACGGAGATTGGCGCGCGATCGCCAACGAGTATCGCCGCCGCTCCCTCGGCACCATCGTCAACCAGATCGGGCCTCGCTTCAACTTCGATGACGTGCATCGTGATCAGCTCGATCGCGTGTTGAACGACCATGGCCTCCAGGCGTTCGATGCCGCCGACCGGCACGAGATCTGGCACACGTGGTTCGAGCTGGATGCCTGGCCCGACTTTCCGCCGGCCTTGACGCGGTTGCGCGCGAAATACCCGTGTGTGTCGTTCACGCTGCTCACGCCTGCCCTGGTGATATCGGTCTCACGCCGCAACGGTTTCGAGTGGGATTGCATCATCTCGTGCGAGATGCTGGGCGTGTACAAGACGCGGCCCGAGTCCTATCAGGGCGCAGCCAAGCTGCTGCAACTGAAGCCGGCGGAGATCCTGATGGTGGCGTGCCACAACTTCGATCTCGACGCCGCGCGCAAGGAAGGTTTCAACACCTGCTTTGTCCGGCGGCCGGACGAATGGGGCCCCGCCGGCCCTCCCGATCCCAATCCAAATCCGGCCTGCGATATCGTTGTGGACGGCTTTGCCGAGCTGGCGGAGAGGCTTGGCTGCTAGCGCCCGCCTAGACGCATGCGGGTAGCGCGAGCAGCTTTGGCATTTGGCCGGGCGATGCCTACTTACGGTATAGGGCCGGGAGCCAGGAGCGGGTACGATGCAGCGCGTGCAATCGCAGGGTGTTCATCACATCACGCTCGTCGGCGCGGACCGGCAGACGTCGATCGACTTCTGGCAAGGCGTGCTGGGCATGCCCTTCGTGTTCGAGCAGCCGAATCTGGACGATCCAGAGCAAAACCACCTCTACTTCGATCCAGGCGATGGGCGTCTCATCACGATCTTCACGAGCGAGGCTTGGAAGCCGGACCGCTCGCCCAATCCGACCGGTGTCGGCAACGTGCATCACATCGCGTTTTCGGTGTCGCGCGCAACGTTCACACAGGCGGTCGCGCGCCTCAAAGCGCGTGGATTTCCCAACTCCGGCGATGTCGATCGCGGCTTCATGAACTCGATCTACTTCCGCGATCCGCTCGGCCAATTGCTCGAGCTCGCCTGCTACAAGTTCGAGCCTCCGGCGGGCGCGACGCACGCCGATGTCCTGCGCGAGGCCCACAACATCCGCGTCGCTCGCGGCGCCACCAACATCGCCGATGAGCACCTTGCCGATGCCATTGAGCTACTGTCGCGCAAGGCGGATCCGAAAATCGAGAACGCGGAATCATAAGGAGCACACATGAGCTGGCTGAAGGGCAATGATCCGATCCCCGGTGACGCGGAATCCTGCAACGCCATCGAGCAGGTCATCGTGCCGCGCTCGCATGACCTCGGCGGCTTCGAGGTGCGCCGCGCACTGCCCTCGGCGCAGCGGCGCATGGTCGGGCCCTTCATCTTCTTTGATCAGATGGGGCCGGCAGAACTTCTGGTCGGTGGCGGCATCGACGTGCGGCCGCACCCGCACATCGGCCTCGCGACCGTTACCTACCTGTTCGAAGGTGAGATGTGGCATCGTGACAGCCTGGGGACGTCCGCGCCCATCCGTCCCGGCGAGGTCAACCTCATGACGGCCGGTCGTGGCATTGCTCACTCGGAGCGCGAGGCGCCCGAGGCCAAGCAGCACACGCGGCGCCTGTTCGGCATCCAGGCCTGGGTGGCACTGCCCAAGTCGCATGAGGAGGCGGCGGCGAATTTCGCGCATCACGACGCGGATGCGCTGCCGCGCATCACCGGCGAGGGTAAGCGCGTGCGCGTGATCATGGGCTCGGCTTACGGTGCACGCTCACCCGTGGAGTTTCCGCACGAAAGCCTTTACGCGGAAGCCGTGCTGGCGCCTGGCGCCGTGCTGCCGCTCGATCCCGACTACGACGAGCGCGCCGTCTACGTCGTCTCGGGCGAGATCGACATCGCCGGATCGAAGTTCGAGGCGGGACGCCTGCTGGTCTTCAAGCCGGGCGACCGCATCTCGATCCTCGCGGTCGCGCAATCGCGGCTCATGATCGTAGGCGGCGAGCCCATGGACGGACCACGCCACATCTGGTGGAATTTCGTCTCCAGCTCCAAGGATCGCATCGAGGCCGCCAAGGCCGACTGGAAAGCCAAGCGCTTCGGCCTCGTGCCCGGCGACGAGACGGAGTTCATTCCGCTGCCGGATTAGATCAGGAGGTGCCCGTCTCGATCGGCAGGTCCTGGCGGGCACCCCATTCGGTCCAGGAGCCGTCGTAGACGGCGGCATCGGGGGCGCCGAGCTGCGCCAGGGCGAAGGCGATCACACCGGCCGTCACGCCCGAACCGCAGCTTGCTACCACGGGCCTTGCGATATCGATGTCCGCTGCAGCAAAGGCGGCACGCAGGCCGGCCTCGTCTTTCAGCGTGCCGTCCGCATTGAGCAGGTTCGTGTAGGGAAGGCTTTTTGAGCTTGGAATGTGACCCGAGCGCAGGCCCGCGCGTGGCTCGGGCACCGTGCCGGCATAGCGTGCTGCCGCGCGCGCGTCCACGATCTGCACGGTCTTGTCGCCGATCAGGCCTTTGACCTCATTGGCATCGCGAACCATGCCGGCGTTGAAGCGCGGCGTGAAGTGGCGCGGCGTGCGGGCCGGCGGGGCGCCGGCCTCGAGCGGACGTCCCTCGGCCTTCCATTTTTTCAGACCGCCATTGAGAACGGCCACGTCGGTGTGACCCATGGTGCGGAACATCCACCACACGCGCGCCGCCGAATAAAGCCCTTCCGAGTCGTAGACGACGATGCGCAGGCCGTCGCCGATGCCGAGCTTCTTCACCTGGCTCGCGAACTGTGTCGAGGACGGCAGCATGTGCGGCAGCGGGTTGCTCTTGTCGGCAATGACATCGACGTCGAAGAAGATCGCGCCCGGAATGTGCTCGACCTCATATTCCGCTTTCGCATCGCGCTTGGTGGTGGGCAGGTGCATCGAGCCCTCGAGCACGATGACATCAGGTGCGTTCAGGTGCTCGGCGAGCCATTGCGTTTCGACAAGCCATTTCGAGGTGGCGGGCATGCGGCGTTTCTCCGGGGATTGGTTTGGGTGGTGCTGACTAGGCAAAGACGATGCGGAAGCGGCGGTTCTGCTTGCCCTTATTCTCGATCTTGGCGAGCGCGAGCTGTCCGATCTCGCCGGTGCTGCGCACATGCGTGCCGCCGCACGGCTGCAGGTCGACGGCTCCGTCATCGCCGATGGCGACGAGCCGTACCTTGCCGGTACCCATGGGAGGCTTCACCGACATGGTGCGCACGAGATGCGGATTGGCTTCCAGCTCCGCGTCGGCGATCCACCGCTGTGTCACGGGATGATCCGCGGTAACCAGCGCGTTGAGCTCGGCGGTGAGCTTCTCCTTGTCGATGCCGGCCATGTCGGAGATATCGAAGTCGAGCCGCCCTTCCTCGGCGCCGATCTGGCCGCCCGTGACCGGAAACTTCACAAGGCTGCAGAGCAGATGCAGGGCGGTGTGCATGCGCATGTGGCGATAGCGGACATCCCAATCGAGCACGGCACGCACGGCGTCGCCGACTTGCGGGCGCGGCGTGCCTTCGGCCGGCACGTGGGCAATGGTCGTCTTGTCCGCTTCCCATACCGTCGTCGCGATCGGGCAGGCGCCGCTTGCAGTTTCCAGCGCGCCTTTGTCGCCGGGCTGGCCACCGGCCGAGGCGTAGAAAATCGTGCGGTCCAGGATGATGCCGCCGCGCTCGTTGAAGGCGAGGACCTTGGCCTCGCAATCCTTGAGGTAGGCGTCCGTCCGGAAAAGTTGCTCGGTCATGTCAGGCCTTGTCGGGATCGACGAAAACGCGGGCCACCGGCGGGCGCTTCTCGACCAGCCACTTGGGCGTCGGCAGATTCTTCGACTCGAGGAACTCGGGGTTGAAGAGCTTCGACTGATAGCGCGTGCCGTAGTCGCAGAGCAGGGTGACGATGGTGTGCCCGGGCCCCAGGTCCTTGGCGAGGCGGATGGCGCCCGCCACGTTGACGCCGGTTGAGGAGCCGAGGCACAGGCCTTCGTCCTCGAGCAGTTGAAAGACGATGTTGACCGCCTCCGCGTCGGGAATGAAATAGGAGCGGTCGACGACGACGCCTTCCAGGTTCTTAGTGATGCGGCCTTGGCCGATGCCCTCGGTGATGGAGGAGCCTTCGGCTTTGAGGACTCCGGTGGTGTAGTAGCTGTGCAGGGCTGCGCCGGGCGGATCGGCGAGGGCGATCTGGATGTCCTTGCGCTTCGCCTTCAATCCCATGGACACGCCGCCGAGTGTGCCGCCCGAACCGACCGCCGAGACGAAGCCGTCCACCTTGCCGTCAAGCTGGGACCAGATTTCCTGGGCGGTGGTCTCGATGTGCGCTTGCCGGTTGGCGACGTTGTCGAACTGGTTGGCCCAAATGGCGCCGTTCGCCTCGGTCTTGGCCAGTGCTTCGGCGAGGCGGGCGGAATACTTCACGTAGTTGTTCGGGTTCTTGTAGGGAACGGCCGGGACCTCGACCAGCTCCGCACCGAGCAGCCTGAGGGTGTCCTTCTTCTCCTGGCTCTGCGTCTCGGGGATGACGATGACGGTGCGGAAGTCCAGGGCATTGCCGATCACGGCAAGGCCGATGCCGGTATTGCCCGCCGTGCCTTCCACGATGGTGCCGCCTGGCCGCAACTGCCCGCGCTTGACCGCGTCCTGGATGATGAACAGGGCCGCCCGGTCCTTCACGGACTGGCCGGGGTTCATGAACTCCGCCTTGCCGAGAATGAGGCAGCCCGTTTCCTCGGACGCGCGCCGGAGCTTGATCAGCGGGGTGTGCCCCACTGCGGCGATAACGCTGTCGGAGAAGGTCAAGATGCGCTCCTTGGTTCTTCTGATGTGCGCGCAGGAAAATCGCGCTCAACCTAGAACGCGGCATGTCCCAGTCGCAAGGTCAACCCGGCTTACGGGGCAAGCGGCGCGCACCGGCACTGAGGCACGGCTTTACCCCCCTTTAACGCTAACAAGGCATTGTCGGTGATATGGGGGTTCGCGGCCTCCGCCAAGAGTGTCTGTAAAGGGTAACGCATATGAAATCCGCTCATAAGGCGGATCTAGCTGCGCTTGTGGTCGCCGGCGTTGTTTCGGGCCTGCTACCCGCTCAGGCAGCCGATCTGGGCTACGGATCCGTCAAGGACGGCCGTTCGGGGCCGTCGCCCGGCGCCGCTGTGAGCCCGTGCTACGTCCGCGCCGATGTGGGCCGGTCGTGGCTGCAGGACCCTTCCTCCGATTACGCCGGCAATTTCGATCCCACGATGCGGGCGCAGGTGCTTCGCGACGTCTGGTTTGCCGAAGCCGGCGTCGGCTGCGGCTCGGGCTCTCGCGGATTTCGCGGGGAGGTCACCCTCGGCATTCGGGAAGCGGCTGATTTTAAAGGGAATTACACGGCTGCCGGCCCTGTCGCAGGCCAGCTGTCGACGGATATCACGACCTACACGTCGATGTTCAATCTGTACTACGACCTCGGCAACATGAAAGGGGTCGTCCCCTACGTCGGGGGCGGCATCGGCCTTGCCTACCATGACATGGGGAATGTCGGCGGCGTGGGCGGCATCCAGCGCGGCGACGACAAAACTTCGTTTGCCTGGTCTGTCATGGCCGGTTTCGGCTATCAGCTGACAGACCGCGCCATTCTCGACATTGGCTACCGTTACATTGACCTTGGCTCTGCCAGCTCGTCGTTCAGCGACGGGGCGGGTCCAGCGCGCCTCAACGTCGATGACATCCGGGCGCACGAGTTCAAGGTCGGCCTGCGCTATCATTTCGGCGCCAGCAGCAATCTCCCGAGATAGGTAAATTCCGGCTTTGCAAGCCGCGGCTGGGCGCTCGCGCCCGGTCCCGTTGTCATTTGATGTATGACCCACAAAGGAGTGGCGCGCCTTTTGCGTGAAGGCCTGCAGAGAGGCTCGGCGGACGTCTTGTCCGCCGGTCACGGCAGGCCAGAGGCCCAAAATGGTACGCTCGATTCTTCTTCTTTGTGCATTGTGGCTGGGGTTCGTGTTCGGCAGGGAGTACAGCTGGGAGCTGTTCGGCCTCGACGAGAGGCTCGCGTGGGCCTTCCTGCTGCCCGGCGTCTATTTCGTCGGCCTTGCAATTCTGCGCGACTGAACAACGGGCTAATACAACTAACTACTTGAACGCCACGGTCGCAAAAGCTTGACCGACCTTGTCTTTCCCCCAGGCCGTCGGTACGTCGGGGGGCGTCCGCGAGGTCGCGACGCTGCTTCCCATGCGCTTCTTCTGCAGAATGACTTTGCCGGCGTCGTTGCGGACCTCGATCCGCCCGTTGATCAGAAGCACCTCGAACACATCATCGATGCGCCCGCCCCAGAAATCGCTGCCGTCCGCGGCCAGGGTGGCCTGATCGGTCCGGACCTCGATGCGCTTGTCGTTGAGGTCGCGCATTTCACCGGCCGTGAAGCGGAAGGCCCCCTTGACGACATCGATGAAAGCCGCCCCGCTCTTCTTGATGGGGTTGTAGACGAAGTAGTCGATGAGGGCTTCGGCCCTTTCTCCGAGTGTCAGGCGCGTCCCGTCCTGGAAGCGCAGGGCAACGCGTGAGTCGACTGCCGTGCTCACGGTATCGCCGCGGGTCACCTGCTCACCCGCGGTGGCCAGCTTGGCCTTGCTGCCGCGCAGCAGCGTCACCTCTCCCTGGGTCCGCTCTACAACGCCGAGATAGGCGAGCTCGGCATGCTGGACTTGGGCCGCAGCCTCGATGGCCGAGCCGAACAGGGCGACAAGAGCGAGAAGGATAAACGGGACATGAGCTGGGAGCATCGAATCCTCATGAGACCGGTTCCGACTGAGCGACTCCCGCAGACGCCCGAATCAATCAGGTGTCTATTCACCAACTGAACTTGGCCAGTTCTGTGTCGTCATGAAGGCAAACCCTTGCCATGCGATCCAAATCTATGGCCTCCGCCGTGGCAGGCTTTGCGCGGGCCGTCTCACGGCCTACATGAGGGGAGCTGTCCGGCTGGGCATACCTTGCAATCCCGCCGCTACCTGATAAAAGCGCCCGCGCGTGAAGTAGCTTGACCTTTGCCAGCCGTCTGCGGCCAATATTTTGGAGGAAACGGCAGGCAAACCGGCTACAAGCATTCGATTGACCCGCGCGGGCGTGGTGGAATTGGTAGACACGCCAGATTTAGGTTCTGGTGGCCTTGGCCGTGGGGGTTCAAGTCCCTCCGCCCGCACCAGGATCAATTGGGCAGCAAGTCATCGTTTTCTCGGGTTCGTGGCAACACGGCTCAGACGTCACTCGAACGAGTAGTAGAGCAGCATGCAAGTCACTGAAGCCAATAGCGACGGTCTGAAGCGTACGCTCAAGGTCGTGGTCGGATCCGGAGAGCTGAACGATCGCTTCACGGCGAGGCTGGATCAGGTCAAGGACAACATTCAGCTGAAGGGCTTTCGTCGCGGCAAGGTGCCTGTGCAGCACATCCGCAAGGTGTATGGCCGCTCGCTGATGGCCGAGGTGGTGCAGCAGGCGCTCGAGGAGTCGAGCCGCAAGGCCATCGACGAGCGCAAGGAGCGCCCGGCGTTCCAGCCCAAGATCGAGCTGACGGAAGACAAGGACGAGATCGAGAGCGTCATCACCGGCAAGCACGACCTTGCCTACACGATGTCGTTCGAGGTTCTGCCGGAGATCAAGCTCGCGGATTTCACGCAGCTGAAGCTCGACAAGCTGACGGCCGACGTTGGCGAGGAGGAGGTCGACAAGGCCATCGGCGAGCTGGCAACGCGCAATCTCGCCTATGAGACCGAGGATGGCCGCGTCGCCGAGGACGGCGACCAGATCATGATGGATTTCGTCGGCCGCATCGACGGAGAAGAGTTCGAAGGCGGTACCGGCACGGACGTTCCGCTCGTCTTCGGCCGCGGTGGCTTCATTCCCGGCTTCGAGGAAGGCTTGAAAGGCGCCAAGGCTGGCGACGAGCGCAAGGTCAGCGCCAACTTCCCGGCGGAGTATCCGGTGCAGACGCTGGCCGGCAAGGAGGCCGTTTTCGAGGTCAAGGTGAAGACCGTCGGGAAGTCCGTGACGCCGGCCATCGACGACGCCTTCGCCAAGGGCTTCGGCGTCGAGACGCTGGCCGAACTCAAGGATCGCGTGCGCGCGCAAATTCAGCGCGAGTACGATCAGATCGCGCGCAACAAGTTGAAGCGCGAACTGCTCGATGCCCTCGACAAGGCACATGAATTCGCCCTGCCGCCGACCCTCGTGGACAACGAGTTCGAAGGCATCTGGCGCCAGGTCACGGAAGGCCTGAAGCAGGCGAACAAGACGTTCGCCGACGAGGGCAAATCGGAAGAGGATGCGCGCAAGGACTATCGCCAGATTGCGGAGCGCCGCGTGCGCCTCGGCCTGGTGATCGGCGAGATCGGCACCCACGGCAAGATCGAGGTCACCCAGGATGAGCTGCGTAACGCCTTGTTCGAGCAGGCGCGCCGCTTCCCGGGCCAGGAGCGCATGGTCTACGAATACTACGAGAAGACCCCGAGCGCGGTGATGGAGCTCAGGGCACCTATTTTCGAGGACAAGGTCGTTGACTATATACTCGCTCAGGCGAACCCGACCGAGAAGAAGGTGTCGCGCGAAGAGCTTCTGAAGCCGATGGACGGCGACGCGCTCGCTCACGTCCACCACGGCCATGATCACCATCACCACCATCATGACCATGATCACGACCACCACCATGGCCACGACCATCATCATGATCACGATCATCATGGCCATCACCACCATGATCATGGGCATGCGCACGATCATGACCATGGGGAAAAGAAGGCCTGAAGCGCGCATCCGGGTTGCGCTCATAGGGGCGGCGCGGTTTGGTGACAAACCGCGAGCCCAAGACGCATGTTCATCCAGGTAGGCCCATGATCGATCCGAAGAACACTCTGAATGCGACGTACTGGCCGACAGTCATCGAGCAGACGGCCCGGGGCGAGCGCCCCTACGATCTGCCCTCCCGCATGCTGCAGGAGCGGATCATCTTCGTGATCGGCCCGGTCGAGGACCACATGGCCTCGTCGATCTGTATGCAGCTGCTCTTTCTCGAGTCCCAGAACCCGAAGAAAGAGATTGCCATGTACATCAATTCGCCGGGCGGCGTCGTGACCTCCGGCATGGCGATCTATGACACCATGCAGTTCATCCGCCCGCCGATCGCGACGCTCTGCATCGGACAGGCGGCGTCCATGGGATCGCTGCTGCTGGCCGCCGGAACCAAAGGCATGCGCTACGCCCTGCCCAACGCCCGCATCATGGTGCATCAGCCTTCGGGCGGCTTCCAGGGGCAGGCGAGCGACATCGAGCGCCACGCCGAAGACATCATCAAGATGAAGCGGCGGTTAAACGAAGTTTACGTTAAGCACACCGAGCAACCTTACGAGAAAATCGAGCAGACCCTCGATCGTGACTATTTCATGACTGCGGATCAGGCCAAATCCTTCGGCCTCATCGACCGGGTGCTGTCGCGGCGCGAGGACATCGAATCTGCGATCGCCGGCAAAGGTGGTGAATAGATCCCGCCGGCCGCAGGTTGTGGGCGAATCCCGCGCCAGAATGACGCAGTTCGCTGCGGAATCAGCGCCTTGCTGGTTACCGGTGCGTCCGGGCTGACACATGATTGTTGCATTCGTGCGGGGGGCGGACCAGGGTAGGGGATGACCCTGTTAATCCAATCTTGATCTGCCCTTCGATAGCATGCTGAGATCGGCTTAGATGGATTCATGGGTGGCTCGGCGGCCCGATTGGCCGCGATCCTGCATACAACTACCTGCATAGAGAGCCGACGGCCCATTGTGGGCATCGGCCCGGCGACAAGAGAAGCGGATGCCGAACGAAAAGAACACCCTTTACTGCTCGTTTTGCGGGAAGAGCCAGCATGAGGTCCGCAAGCTGATTGCCGGGCCGACCGTGTTCATCTGTGATGAATGCGTCGAGCTGTGCATGGACATCATCCGCGAAGAGAACAAGAACACGCTTGTCAAATCGCGCGATGGCGTACCGAGCCCGCAGGAAATCTGCTCGGTGCTCGACTCCTATGTGATCGGCCAGGACCACGCCAAGCGCGTGCTGTCGGTGGCGGTCCACAATCACTACAAGCGGTTGAACCACGCCACCAAGAACAACGACGTCGAGTTGGCCAAGTCCAACATCCTGCTGGTCGGGCCGACGGGTTGCGGCAAGACGCTGCTGGCCCAGACGCTGGCCCGCATCCTTGACGTTCCGTTTACGATGGCAGATGCAACCACGCTCACCGAGGCGGGCTACGTCGGCGAGGACGTCGAGAACATCATCCTGAAGTTGCTGCAGAACGCCGACTACAACGTCGAGCGGGCACAGCGCGGCATCGTCTACATCGACGAGGTCGACAAGATCAGCCGCAAGTCCGACAACCCGTCGATCACCCGCGACGTGTCGGGCGAGGGCGTGCAGCAGGCGCTGCTGAAGATCATGGAAGGCACCATCGCGAGCGTACCGCCCCAGGGCGGCCGCAAGCACCCGCAGCAGGAGTTCTTGCAGGTCGACACGACCAACATCCTGTTCATCTGCGGCGGCGCCTTCTCGGGCCTGGAAAAGATCATCGCCCGGCGCGGCAAGGGCTCGTCGATCGGCTTCGGCGCGACGGTGATTGCGCCGGATGAGCGGCGCACCGGCGACATCCTGCGCGCCGTGGAACCGGAAGATCTCCTCAAGTTCGGCCTGATCCCGGAGTTCATCGGCCGCTTGCCGGTGATCGCCACGCTCGAAGACCTCGACGAGAAGGCCCTGATCCAGATCCTGACCGAGCCCAAGAACGCGCTCGTCAAGCAGTACCAGCGCCTGTTCGAGATGGAGGACGTCCAGCTCACCATCACGCAGGAAGCCCTGCGGTCGATCTCGCGCAAGGCTATCGAGCGCAAGACCGGCGCGCGCGGCCTGCGCTCCATCATGGAAGGCATCCTGCTCGACACGATGTTCGAGCTCCCCAACCTCAAAGGTGTGGAGGAAGTCGTCATCGGGCCTGAGGTTGTCGAAGGCGGTGCCCGGCCCTTGCGCATCTACTCGGAGCGTGCCGAGGAGAAGGGATCGAGCGCCTGATCTCATTGCGGGACCGGGCTTCAGGCGGGAGGCGTCAGGTCTTGTGTGAGCCGGTCGGTATTCCCATCTCTTCGTTTGTCCCGCCCGCGCCATACTGCGCGCTGCCTTGCCTGGGGAATAAGGCATCACGACCGGAAGATTCGCACGCGGCGCGCTCAGGTGTCGCGGTACGGATCAAGCGTGGGTGGAAGAGAGTGGGAGACCGCGCCTAGGCGCATCTGGGGGACCGGAGATAGGAACCAGGATCATGGGCGAAGATAAGCAGGTGAAAGAAAAATCAGGCGGCAAGGAGCTTTTTCCGGTGCTCCCGCTGCGCGATATCGTCGTCTTCCCGTATATGATCGTGCCGCTGTTCGTTGGCCGCGAGAAGTCCATCAGCGCGCTCGAAGAGGTGATGCGCGCGGACAAGCAGATTCTGCTCGCGGCGCAGAAGAATGCCAGCGACAACGATCCGGCGGCTGACGCCATCTACAAGGTCGGCACGCTGGCGTCCGTATTGCAGCTTCTGAAGCTGCCCGACGGCACTGTGAAGGTGCTCGTTGAAGGCACGGCGCGCGCGCGCATTGTCAACTATACGGCGAACCCCGACTACTTCGAGGCTGAGGTTGAGCGCATCGTCGAGACCGCCGGCAACGAGGACGAGATCGAGGCGCTCGCGCGCTCGACGGTGTCGCAGTTCGAGAGCTACGTGAAGCTCAACAAGAAGATCAGCCCGGAAGTTCTGGGCACGATCAGCCAGATCGAGGATCACTCCAAGCTGGCCGATACGATCGCGTCGCATCTCGCCATCAAGATTTCCGACAAGCAGGACGTGCTCGAGGTCACCAAGATTTCCGAGCGGCTGGAGCGCGTCTACACGCTGATGGAGAGCGAGATCTCCGTGCTGCAGGTCGAGAAGAAGATCCGCAGCCGGGTCAAGCGTCAGATGGAGAAGACGCAGCGCGAGTACTATCTGAATGAGCAGATGAAGGCCATTCAGAAGGAGCTCGGCGACTCCGACGAGCGCGACGACATCTCCGAGTTCGAGGAGAAGATCGAGAACACAAAGCTCTCCAAGGAAGCCAAGGAGAAGGCTCTGGCCGAGCTGAAGAAGCTCAAGCAGATGAGCCCGATGTCGGCCGAGGCGACGGTGGTGCGCAACTACCTCGATTGGCTGCTGTCGATTCCCTGGGGTGTCAAGGGCAAGGTCAAGAAGGACCTGGCCGAGGCCCAGGAGGTGCTCGACAAGGAGCACTACGGCCTGGAGAAGGTGAAGGAGCGCATCCTCGAGTACCTCGCGGTGCAGAGCCGCACCAACAAGCTCAAGGGCCCCATCCTCTGCCTCGTCGGTCCTCCCGGCGTCGGCAAGACGTCGCTCGGCAAGTCGATTGCCAACGCGACGGGCCGCGAGTTCGTGCGCATGTCGCTCGGCGGCGTGCGGGACGAGGCGGAGATTCGCGGCCATCGCCGCACCTACATCGGTTCGATGCCCGGCAAGGTCATCCAGTCGATGAAGAAGGCGAAGCGTACCAATCCGCTCTTCCTGCTCGACGAGATCGACAAGATGGGCTCGGATTTCCGTGGTGATCCGGCCGCGGCGCTGCTCGAGGTGCTGGATCCCGAGCAGAACCACACGTTCAACGATCACTACCTCGAGGTCGACTACGATCTCTCGAGCGTGATGTTCGTGACGACGGCCAATACGCTCAACATCCCGCCGGCCCTCATGGACCGGATGGAGATCATCCGTCTGGCGGGCTACACGGAGCAGGAGAAGGTCGAGATCGCCAAGCGCCATCTCATTCCCGAGCTCGAGCAGGCGCACGGCCTGGAGCCCGGCGAGTGGACGGTGACGGACGCGGCGCTGAAGGAGGTCATCCGGCGCTACACGCGTGAAGCGGGCGTGCGCTCGCTCGAGCGCGAGATCGCCAAGCTGGCGCGCAAGGCCGTGAAGGAGATCCTGTCGACGTCGCAGAAGAAGGTCGAGATCACGGCCGAGAACCTGTCCGACTTCCTGGGTCCGACCAAGTATCGCTACGGCGAGGCGGAGCTGGAGGATCAGGTTGGCGTCGTGACAGGCCTTGCCTGGACCGAGGTCGGCGGCGAGATCCTGACCATCGAAGGCGTGATGATGCCCGGCAAAGGCAAGATGTCGGTGACGGGCAATCTGCGCGACGTGATGAAGGAGAGCATCCAGGCGGCGAACGCATACGTGCGCTCACGCTCGGTCGACTTCGGCATCCCGGCCTCGATGTTCGATCGCAAGGACATCCACGTGCACGTGCCCGAGGGCGCGACGCCGAAGGATGGTCCGTCGGCAGGCGTCGCCATGGTGACGGCGATCATCTCGGTGCTCACGGGCATCGCGGTGCGCAAGGATGTCGCCATGACCGGCGAGATCACGCTGCGTGGCCGCGTGCTGCCGATCGGCGGACTCAAGGAGAAGCTCCTTGCGGCGCTGCGCGCGGGCATCAAGCGCGTGCTGATCCCCGAGGAGAACGTCAAGGATCTCTCGGAGATCGCCGACGAGGTGAAGAACGCGCTGGAGATCACACCGGTCGCCCGCATGGACGACGTGTTGAAGCACGCGCTGGTGCGCATGCCCGATCCCATCACGTGGGAAGAGGAGAGTGCCGGGACTGTTGCGCCCGGTGACAACAAGGGCGGAGACCGTCCGACCGCGCACTAATCCACGGTCTGCATATTACGCATACGTCCTATACGAGACCCCGGCTTAACCAGCTGGGGTCTCTCGCATTCTAGTTTCGTTCGCAGTAGACCCTTCACGATTCCGCGATTTTCTGGGGTTTTCCCCCCTTTTCCAACTTGACGGGACCCCTCATTAATCGTTGGTTGCGCCCGTCGTTGCGGACGTGACGGCCTTGCAGGCCGCGAATTGGTTCGTTGCCTTGTGCGGGCGTCCGCCCCTCCATTTCAAAGGACATGCGATATGAGCAAAAAGGATCTCATCGATGCCGTCGCGGACGCGACCGAGCTCTCCAAGGAGAAGGCCGGTGCCGTCGTGGACGCGGTGACCGCGCACATTCAGAAGTCGATGCAGAACGGCGGCGAGGTCCGTCTTCCTGGCTTTGGAACGTTCAAGGTCAGCAAGCGCAAGGAGCGCACGGGCCGCAATCCTGCGACCAAGCAGGAGATCAAGATTCCGGCCTCGATCGTGCCGAAGTTCCAGGCCGCCAAGGCCCTGAAGGACGCGCTCAACTAACGAGCGTTCGATCGCGGCGTATGCAGCTCTTCGGGGTTTGAGCTGCGTGCGTTTGTGCACAATTACGGAATGCCTGACCGGCGCCTCCTGAACTCAGGGGCGCCGTTCCGCATTTCCGCGTGCACGCCCTCCCGTGGTTTGCGCCTCCGGTCCGCGCGTGAGCTCGACGAGGAAATCGCGCACGCGCACGGGGCGCGCTTCGATGAACGGCAGGGGACGGATGACCTCGATCGCCGCCGTGCCGATGCGTGCGGTGAGGGCCGCATTGAAGATGCCTTCGCCAAGCCGCCTGGACAGCCGCCGCAGCATGTCCTGGCCGAGGAATTGCCCGAGCAGATCGTCTGTCAGCGCGACACCGCCTGTCGCGACGAGGTGGATGAACACCATGCGTCCGAGGCGTGCGGTGCCGACGAGCCCCGGCCTGCCGCCGTAGAGGCTCGCCAGCGCGCGCAACAGGCGCACGTTTTCCACGAGCACCCAGGCGACGGAGAAGAAGGCGACCGGGCTGATGGCCGTCGCAATGCTGACCCGCTTGGCCGTGCGCGTCACGATGCGCCGCGCCTCGTTGTCGAGCGGAGCCAGCAGATCGCGGTCGGTCAATCGAAAAAGGTCACCGGGATCACGCACGTCGCGCGCATGCTCGTGCAGCCGCGCGAGATGCCACTTGAGCTCTGGGCGATGCGCCAGCATGGCGGCGATGCGATCGACAATCCTGCGCTCGGCGGCGCCATCGCGTTCGCGCAACGACCGTTCGGCCTCCTGCTTGAGGTGGCTCAGGCGTGCGAGCCGGGCAAAGCCGACGATCTCCCGCAGCAGGATGGCCGCGCCAGCAATGGCAACGAGCGCAAGCAGCGCTGCGGCCGTCCAGCCGATCCAGTCCTGGCGCTCGACGGCGATGGAGACGAAGCGCGCAAACCACAAGGCGAAGGCAAGGCTCGCCAGGGCGCTAGCGGCCGAGACGAGAACGGCGCCCCAGCGGATGCCGCGCTGCAGGCGTTCGCTTGGTGATGGGCGTGCGGTTGCCTCTTGCGCGGCGAGGTCTTCGTCAGGCTCGCCGCCAACGCTATCCATGGCCTCGGGCGGTACCTTCGCCTCGGAGATTGTGGCCTCGTCCACGGTGAAGGCTTGCGGCTTTCTCGGTGTGTCGGTGCTGCTCATGCGAGATGATCCGCGACGAGAAAATCGAGTGCCCGATCGAGCCGGATGTGGGGCCAGGGCGCGGGCGTTCCGCCGGCGGTCTCGCGCGGGATACGCGGCGGACGGAAGCGGATGAAGCGGACGTCCCTGTCCTCGGTGGAGATCGCGACGGCACCCGCCTTGCGCTCGGGCGCGCCGGCGGGAAGATCACCCGGGAATACGACGACGGGTTTGGAGCCGGCGAAGGATTGGCCGGCGATCTGCTCGCCCGGGAGCGGCGTACCGACGATGCACGGCAGGAGCTCGCCGGAGCGCTTGACCTCGGCTTCGCGCGTGGCGCGCAGGGCGGACAGCGCCATGAGCTTGATCTCCGCACCGGCCAGGACGGCGCGGCCGGTCGCCTCGTCGGCGATGTGCCCCAGCACGGCTTCCAGGCGGGCGTGGCTCGAGTGATGCACGTGATCGGCCTTGGCGGCGGCGAACAGGACGCGATCGATGCGCCGCGTCAGCAGCGACATGAGCCAGCTCGTCGAGCCGACCTTGAAGGGTGCGAGCACGGCACCAAGTGTGCGCCGCACGTCTCCGAGCGCGGCATCGCCGCCGTTCAACGCCGCGAGCGCATCGACCAGCACGATCTGGCGATCGATGCGGCTGAAATGATCACGGAAGAAGGGCACGGCGACGTGCGATTTGTAGGATTCGTAGCGCCGCTCCAGCATCGCGGCGAGCGAGCCGCGCGGGATCGACTCTCCGTCCTGCAAGGGCAGGGGCATGAAGGTGAGAAGCGGCGAGCCGTCGAGGTCGCCGGGCATCATGAAGCGGCCGGGCCCTTGGGTTTCTAGTCCCGCCTGCCGCGCATCTTTCAGATACGCCGCATAGAGGCGGCTCCCGGTGAGGGCCGTCTGCTCGTCTTGGGGACCGGTTGCTTGCAATCCCTTCACATGCGCGAGCCACGCTTTGGCGATGGGCTGATGGCGCGGATCGTGCGCCAGTTCGACGGCAGCCCTGGACCAGGTGCGGTAGTCGAGATCGATCAACCCAAGATCGAGCAGCCATTCGCCGGGATAGTCGACGATGTCGATATGCAGCCTGCTCAGCCCCAGGGTCCGCTTGATGCGGCTGGCGGATGTGTATTCGATCGTAACTCTGAGCTGGCTGATGCGCCGCGTGCTCTCGGGCCATTCGGGCGGGTCGCGGGCCAGCGCGTCGAGATGCTCCTCGTAGGCAAAGCGCGGCACGGCGTCATCCGGCTGCGGCGCAAGAAAGGCCCTGATGATGCGGCCTTCGGCTTCCGGACCAAAAAAGGGGAGGCGGCCGCCCTCCACGAGATTGCGCACGAGCGCCGTGATGAAGACGGTCTTGCCCGCGCGCGCCAGTCCGGTAACGCCGAGGCGCAACGTCGGCGTGACGAGGTCCGTCAGATAGTCGCCCGCTCCGCGCAGGACCGTCGTAGCGGGCGATGTGAGGCTCGGCATGACCAACGGGCGCTTCCTCGCGGCGAATCCGGTTCGCGTTGCAAGGTGGCGCGCAGTGCACGCCAGTACAAGGCCTGTCGGCCAAAGCCTACTTGTCGGCCGCTGGCGCCGCCGGGGCCGCCACGTGGATCGGGCGCCAGTCCTTGGCGTGCATGGCGATCGTCGCCCGGCGGAAGCCCAGGTGCGGATCGTTGATCCACGGCAAGGTCATCTCGAACGCGACCGGCTTGGGATCCACGCGCCCGGCCAGCCGGTCGAGCAGCCCGGGGTCGGGGCGGCTCGCCGTGTTCAGCTTGAGCCGGAAACGATATTCGCCCTTCTCATCGACGAGCTTCGGCGCCGGGCTGCCGGCCGCGTAGAAGCGGATGGTCTCGGTAAAGACAGCGCGCCCCGGAATGCTGAGCGGCGCGTACTGGCGATTGGGCGTTGCCGGATCGCGCGGGTGCTCGCCGAGGAAGGCGCTGTAATAGCGCTTGGTCTGCTGGTCGCGGAGACGTTCGACCTCGAGCTCGATGGACAGCACGGTGCCGCTGCGGGCGCCGTTGTTGGCGATGGTGATCGGGATGGCGAACAGCTCGCTGTCGCCGCCGCCATCGCGACCGTAGTGAATGGTCGGTGGGATGTAGATGTCGAGCTCGGCCCCTTGCAGGGCGCTCATGTAGAAGCTGATGCCCGAGAAGCCGAGCGCGATTGCCGAGAACAGCGTCGAGAGCCAGGCGCGGCTGCGCGCCTCCGTCGGGAACCAGCTCCGGCTGCGCGCCGCTCCTGAGGTGCCTTCGCTTACCGTTTCCACCATGGACCGATCCCCCGATCTGTTGTGCTCGGAGGCAGCGATAGGCAGGCTTTTGGGCCGCGGGAAGGCGAGGCGGGTTTATGACAACGCCGGGCCAGTTCGGGTCAGCTTTGCCCTTGCCGTCGCGCCATGAAGGCCAGCCGCTCGAACAGATGCACGTCCTGTTCGTTCTTGAGCAAGGCACCATGCAGCGGAGGGATCAGCTTGCGCGGGTCGGTCTCGCGCAGGGTCTCGGGTCCAATGTCCTCGTTGAGGAGGAGCTTCAGCCAGTCCAGCAGCTCGGACGTGGACGGCTTCTTCTTGATCCCGGGCACCTCGCGCACGTCGTAGAAGATCTTGAGCGCCTCCGAGACCAGCCGGCCCTTCAGGTTCGGGAAGTGGACGTCGATGATCGCCCGCATCGTCTCCTGATCCGGGAACTTGATGTAGTGGAAGAAGCAGCGGCGCAGGAACGCGTCGGGCAGCTCCTTCTCGTTGTTGGAAGTGATCATCACCAGCGGACGTTGCTCCGCCTTGATGGTCTCGCCCGTCTCGTAGACGAAGAACTCCATGCGATCGAGTTCCTGCAGCAAGTCGTTGGGGAACTCGATGTCGGCCTTGTCGATCTCGTCGATCAGCAGTACGGGGCGTTGGGGCGACGTGAAGGCCTCCCAGAGCTTGCCCTGCTTGATGTAGTTGCGGATGTCCTTGACCCGCTCGTCGCCGAGCTGGCTGTCGCGCAGGCGGGTGACCGCGTCGTACTCATAAAGGCCCTGCTGGGCCTTGGTCGTGGACTTGATGTGCCACTCGATCAGGGGGGCTCCGAGGGCCTTGGCGACCTCCAGCGCAAGCACCGTCTTGCCCGTGCCGGGCTCACCCTTGATGAGCAGGGGACGTTCGAGCGTGATCGCAGCGTTAACGGCAACCTTGAGGTCATCGGTTGCAACGTAGGTCTTGGTTCCTTGGAACTTCATCGATCCTCTCGGTGCCCGGACAAAAAACCGTGGCAGATTAGGGGTTAGGCCGTGGGGCAGCAAGGCTGGTGATATGGCAAGCACGGCGCAGTGCCAGGGCAAGGCGGATTCCGGCCGGTCGAGAGCGCGTTCAGACGTCCGAAGGTCGTGATCACCCGCAGCAAAGGTCTTTCCACACGCTATTTTCTTGACTTGAAAAAACAGCAGCTTAGATAGGGGCACCAAAGCGGCGACTCGGGCACTTACAGCAGGCAGGTGGAAGCATGGCCTCCCGAAAACGCGCAACGGCCAAGCCCAAGAACGGGGCGGTCAGTGGCGGAATCAAGCGCCTCAATGGAAAGGGCAAGGGAGCCCAATCTGGCGGTGCGCCAATCGTGACAAAAACACAAGCCAAGACGGCGAAACCACGGGCCCAGGCGGCTGCCAAGCGCGGCGACGCGCGCAAGAGCCAGATCGTGCTGCCGGCAGGCTATCGGCCCTCGGAGAATGAGCCCTTCATGGGCGAGCTCCATCGCCTGTACTTCCGCACCAAGCTGATCGCCTGGAAAGAGGAAATCGTCCGCCAGACGCGGGAGACCCTCCAGGGTTTGCATGAGGATTCCTCACAGCACGCCGATCTCGCCGACCGGGCGACTTTCGAGACCGACCGGGCGCTGGAGCTGAGGGCACGTGACCGCCAGCGCAAGCTGGTATCCAAGATCGATGCGGCTCTGGCGCGGATCGAGGAAGGCTCCTACGGGTTCTGCGAAGAGACGGGTGAGCCCATCAGCCTGAAGCGCCTGGACGCACGTCCCATTGCGACGCTGTCGCTCGAAGCCCAGGAGCGGCACGAGCGCCGCGAGCGCGTGTTCCGCGAAGACTGACCGACCACCTCTCTCGCAGGCTCGACAGGCTCTGCCGATCAGCGGCAGGGCTAATCACTCTCCTGCAGATGCCAGGGGTGATGTCTGAGCCTTCTCCGCATTGCGCCGCTCTTCGGCGGCCCGTGCGAGATACACGCGCAAGCTATCGAGATCGCGCAGATGGATGTCGTACTGTCCGTGCGACATCTCGATGCCGTTGGCGCGGAACGCGTTGAGGATCGCGATCCTCAGCTCGGTCTGGATTTCGTTCGCCCGCGTGCGGTCGTCGATCGTCTGGATCAGGGCGAAGCTCTGCCCGTTGTGTCCGAAGTCCTCGAAAACGGCCTTCGGCGGCGGCGTGTCCTGGACAGCTGGGTGTTTGCGTGACACGTCGAGCAGGATCTGCATGACCTTCTCAGGGTCGGCTGTCGTGCCGGCGCTGACCTTCAGCACCAGCTCATTGGCCGCCGACGCACCGGCGTTCTTGGTTTGCGGCAGGTTGATGCCGTTGGCGCGAAACGCCTTCATGATCGCCGTTCGCATCTCCGACTGCACGTCGCCCGAGCGGTTGAGATCCGCGAGCAGGAAGCGCAGGACGAAATCCAGCGAATTGGCACCGAAGCCTTCGAGCAGGGCCGACGGGGCAGGCGATTTCAGCACCAGCTGATTGTCCGTGGCGCAGGCTTCCAGAATCTTGATGACCTTTTCAGGATCCGAGCCGTAGTCCGTGCTGATCTTGAGCACGACGCGGCCGAGCAGGTTCCTGTGGGTCCAGTTGACCACGCGGCCCATGATGAGCTCGGAATTGGGGACGATGAGGCTGGCGCGATCGAAGGTCTCGATTTCCGTGGCGCGCACGCTGATGCGCCTGACGTGGCCTTGCTCGTTGCCGACCACGATCCAGTCGCCGACCTTGATGGGCCGCTCGACCAGCAGGATCAGGCCGGACACGAAGTTGTTGACGATGGACTGGAGGCCGAAGCCGATACCGACCGAGAGCGCGCCGGCAACGATCGCCAGGCTGGTGATATCGAAGCCCGCGTAGGACACGGCAACCAGCGCGGCGACGGCGATGCCGGCATAGCCCACTACCGTGTCGATGGAGTTGGCGATGCCGGCGTCCATGCGCGGCTGGGCCAGGACGCGATCCCGCAACCAGCGCTGGAACAGGCGCGTTGCAAGCAGGAGCGCCGTAAACAGCAGAAGGCCGATCAGGATGCGGGCGAGCGAGATGCGGAACTGGCCGATCTCGAAGCCGAACAGCAGGGAGGAAAACCAGTCGCGGATATCCGCGCCGGAAAAGCCCCACTGCAGCATGATGACGGGGAGTGCGCAGAGACCCAGAACCAGGGCCAGTGAGAGCTCGGTCAGTTTGGCGAGCTGATGCCGGCGCGGCGGGTCGAGGCCAAATCTCTGTTCCAGCAGAGCGCCGAAGGGATGCTCGTCGGCCACCGGCTCGCGCGTTGCGGCGCGAATGACGAGATACAGCAAGCCGACGACAAGGAAGACGACACCCGTCGTAACGAGCTGGTGGGCAATGAACCGGGCTAGCGCAACATAGCCCGTCACCGCGCCGACGATGATGCCGAAGGCGATGACCCAGAGCGGCAGCTTGAGCCAGCGGGGCTCATGCCGGGACCGCCGCAAGACCGTCTCTGTCTCGGTCTTGGCCTTGTAGGGCTGGAAGCGCGACAGCAGCAGCCCGATGAGCAGTCCTGCATAAGCGAGACACGTGATGAAGGACTGCAGAATCGTCAGCGACAAGGGAATGTAGAACGCCCGGGTCATGACCGTGAGGCCCAGGTCGAGTGCGAAGACGAGGGCGATGCCTTGCAGCAGGCGGCAGATCCGCCGCGCGCTCTTGTTGGATAGATCGAACAGGCGCCAGTCAGGCTCGCGGATGGCGAAGGCCACCGTCAGCAGCGTGCTGATTGCGATGTAGATCAGGACGCCTTGGAGGAGGCCGAAAGCCAGGCCTTCCCAGGGCTGGTATAGCAGATCGAGCGAGTCGAGCCCGCCGTAGAGAAGTAAAGCCGCAAGCACGACCGGAATGACCCGGATCAGCGTGGTCCGGGCTGCGGAAACGGCGCGCTCTATGAAGGGCGGAGCCGGGTCACGCGGCGGTCTGCGCGTCAGGCGGCGGACGATGAGCTTGGCGATGACCCAGAGCAGGAACGTGCCGGCCAGCAGAGCTGCGACATAGCCTTGCTGCTGTTTGACCCACGTCAGCCAGTCGGCCGTCACGTAAGAGAGGCGTGTCGCGACGTTGGGCGCATCGGTCAAGATGCGCCGCCACAACGGCGGCAGAACCGGGCTCGATTGCTGCTCGAACAGATTGCGCGTGAAGAGCGCGTGCCGCAGCTCGGTGATGCGCAGGATGAGCTGGCGCGCGCGGACCCAGGTCAATTCCGTGGTCTTGATCGCGCCCTCGACCTCAGACAGCTCGGCGTTCAGGCGCGCGCGCTCGGCTGCAACGGCCGGCGCTTCGGCGGGCTGATCCTTCTCGGGCGGGGGCCCGAGCTTCTCGATCTGGTCCTTGAGGGCGGCCGCACGCGGCCGCAGGCTCTCCGCAGCTTCGTTGGAATCCTTCAGGATCGTTTCGACGTCGACGCGCAGCCGTCCAAGCTCGCCTTCCGCGCCTTTCAGCTGCTGGACGGCCTGCTCGGCTGATTCGATGCCCTTGCTCATGCGCTCGATGGGCTGCGCAACCTCGGGCGGCAGATTCGATTTCGGCGTTGCCGGCGTCGTGTCGGCAGCAGGCGCAGCGGGCTGCTGAGCAAGCGCCGGTGTCATGGTCAAACCGGCGGCGAGCCAAAACGCGAGCAGCAGCCGCTGAATCGTGCAACGCATGAAACGCAAGGTCAGCATGGATCCCGGAATCTGGTTTGACTTAGGTGCTGTGGTGTGTGTCCGCGTCCCCGGTGTTCGACGTATCGCATACCGTCACGCGAGGCAGCGTCCTGCGCGACAAATCAAGCTATTCCGCGGCACGCTCCGGTGCGGTCTCGTTCAGCCGCCGCGGCGGACGGCTGAAAACGGGCGGATTGAGGTCCGTCTCGTCCATCACCGCCGGGGGCGGTTGAATGCCCGTCTCGATGACGACGTCGACAGGGCCACCCGTCATGATCAGGTGCTCCGTATTGTCGCGACGGAGCAAAACCAGCCGGCGCCGGCCGTCTACGGCAGCCTGCTCGACAATGGCGAGCCGCTTCTCCGGTCGTGGTCCAAAAATCGAGGCTACCGGCGAGACGCCATTGAGGTAGGCGCGGCCCAGCCAGACGGCTGCGACGACCACGAGCGCAAGCAGGGCCAACAGGAAGAGATAGAACAGAAAATCCGCCATTTCACCCCGCAGCCGCTCGCTGCGCTCCCCAGCAATGCCTGGGCGTGCACACTAGCACTAACGATCGGCCGCCCTCCGAGTCGCGTGACCAATAGCGTACATTTAGCGCGTTTTTAACCCTAATGATTGAAGTGTTGACGGCCTGAAGTGGATCAACGCCACCCCGCAGGTGTGGTGCAGGAGTCGAGTAGTGTTGAGTATCCTTATCAACCGTGCGTTCCAGGCCGTTGTTTGTCAGAATCAGATAAAGTTCCGCGATATGAGCGGGACCGAGTCGGAAAGCCCGTTGGCAGCCGGTCGAGATGTGCTCGGACCGGGCAGCTGGCTTTTCGCGATCTGTATTGCCGTGCTCGTGGCCGGCGGCATGGCTTTGATCATGCTGTTTTCCAGCCGCGCCGCCGATTCCTTCGTGCTCGCAGCGCTCGCCGTACTCGCCATGGTGGGCACGTTCTTCCTCTTTGGCCTCGCTGCCGGCCACATCCGCATCGGCGAAACCTCTGAGCCCTCCGCGCTGCTGCACGATGCCGTCGAGCAGTTGGGCCAGGGCATCGAGATCGCGGCCCGCGACGGCAGCCCTGTCTACGCCAACGCGGCGTTCCGGGAGATCGTCGGGGTCGATAGCAACGGCAAGCCGCGGGCTCTGGAAGAGGCTTTCGCCAGCGAGCCCGTTGCTGCGGAATGCCTGTTCCGTTTGATGCGGGCCGCCGAGCGCGGCGAGACGCACGAGGAGGAATTCCGTGTGCGCGGCGCCGATGCCCGCGGCCGGTCCGCGCGCTGGATCAGGCTCGGCGTGCGGTCCTTGCAGAAGCCGGGCACGGCTGGCGACGGCTCGACGCTATGGCACATCGCCGACATCACCAACGATCGCGCCCGCGAAGCCGAGGCGGTTCGTGATCTGGAAGCCTCGCTCGCCTACTACGACACGATGCCTGTCGGGCTCGTCGCGGCGGGTGCCGGCGGTGCGGTGACGCATCTCAACGCCACGCTGGCCGGATGGATCGGACTCGACCCGGGCGCCATACGCTCTCGCGCCATCACGCTTGCCGACATTTTCGCGGATACGGGCGAGGCCTTGCTGCGCACTGCTGCTGCACAATCCTCCGGCCAGACCGTCAAGCTCGAGCTCGATATCGTACGTGTGGATGGCGTGCGCATTCCCGTCGAGATCGTCAGCCAGCCGACCCGGCCGGGACAGGGCGCGGAACTCACGGCTCTGGTTTTGAATCGCGCCAGCGCAAGCATGGACAACGGCGCTGCTGCCGCCGATGTCAGCTTTGCCCGTTTCTTCCACGCCGCGCCGTTCGGTATTGCCACGCTCGACGGCGATGGACGCATCCTCTCCGCGAACGGCGCGTTCGCGCGCATGTTCCTCGATGAGCGCAAAGGCGGCGCCAAGGGCATCGTCGACGTCTTTGCCCGCAGCGCCGACGCGACGGCGCGGGAAGCCATCGGCAACGCTCTGCAGCAGGTTGTCGATGGGCGAGCCAGCGTGGAGCCGATCGAGATTTCCTCCGGCGGTGAGCCGCCGTTGACGCGGCGCATCTACATGAGCCCGATCGCGCAGGCACGCCGGCAAGGTGAAGTTGCCGTTGCCTATGTCATCGACGCGACCGAGCAGAAGTCGCTCGAGCTCAAATTCGCCCAAAGCCAGAAGATGGAAGCGGTCGGCAAGCTCGCCGGGGGCATCGCGCACGACTTCAACAACGTGCTGACGGCAATCATCGGCTTCTCGGATCTGCTGCTGCAGACCCACAGGCCGACCGACCCGGCCTACAAAGACATCATGAACATCAAGCAGAACGCCAATCGTGCGGCGGGCTTGGTGCGGCAGCTTCTGGCCTTCTCGCGGCAGCAGACGTTGCAGCCGGAGATGCTGGACCTCGGCGAGGTGTTGACGGATTTCTCGGCGCTGCTGAACCGGGCGCTGGGCGAGAAGGTCGAGCTCAAGATCCTGAACGGCCGCGACCTGTGGAACGTGAAGGCCGACCGGACGCAATTCGACCAGGTCATCTTGAACCTGGCGGTCAACGCCGGCGACGCGATGCCGAACGGCGGCCGCCTGACGATCCGCACGCGCAACGTCGGCGAGCGCGACAGCGTCAAGCTGGCGAGCCTCGGCATCGAGCAGGGCGAGTACGTCTTGATCGAGGTGGAGGACACGGGCGTCGGCATGCCGCCGGAGGTGATGTCCAAGATCTTCGAGCCCTTCTACACCACCAAGGATGTCGGCAAGGGGACGGGCCTCGGCCTCTCGACCGTCTACGGCATCATCAAGCAGACCGGCGGCTACGTGTTCCCGGAAAGCGAGGTCGGCGCCGGCACCACGTTCCGCATCTACCTGCCGCGCCATATCCCTGACGCCGAGGAAGCTGCGGAGGCCAAGCGCGCCCAGAAGAAGGAGCTGCCGCGGGATCTCACCGGCGCCGGCCGCGTGCTGCTCGTGGAGGATGAAGACTCCGTGCGCAACTTCGCAGGGCGCGCACTGAAGCGTCAGGGCTACGAGGTCTTCGAGGCATCGACAGGCCTCGAGGCGCTCGAGGTGGTCGAGCGGGAGGGGGATCGCATCGACATCGTCGTCTCCGACGTGGTGATGCCCGAGATGGACGGCCCGACGCTCCTCAGCGAACTCAGGGGGCGCAATCCGAGCCTGAAAGTGATCTTCATCTCGGGGTACCCCGACGAGGTCTTCAAGAAGAGCCTCGACCCCAACCAGCAGTTCGCCTTCCTCTCCAAGCCATTCACGCTGCCGCAGCTGGCGGCCAAGGTGAAAGAGGAACTCGCGCGTTAGAGCGGGATCGCACTCTGCCGCGCCGGTGCGCGGGGAAACTTATCAACAAGGCGGGGCAATGTTCCCGTCTTGTTCTCATTGAACAAATCATGTACATTGTCGGTTAATTGCACCACTCCCTATCTCATGGAATAAGGAGAATCGCGCTATGGCTGCGCCACATCTGCGAGTCGTCGAGGAAGATACGATGGATAAGCAAAAGGCGCTCGAAGCGGCCCTTGCCCAGATCGACAAGAATTTCGGCCGGGGCTCGGTCATGCGGCTCGGTGCCAATGACCGCCGCATCGAGGTCGAGGCGATCTCGACCGGATCCCTGGGGCTCGATATTGCGCTCGGCATCGGCGGCCTGCCGAAGGGTCGGGTAGTCGAGATCTACGGGCCGGAATCCTCCGGCAAGACCACGCTCTCTCTGCAGGTGCTGGCGGAGGCCCAGAAGAGGGGTGGCATCTGCGCATTCGTGGACGCCGAGCATGCGCTCGACCCGGTCTACGCCAAGAAGCTCGGCGTTAAGGTTGAGGACCTTCTGATCTCACAACCTGACGACGGCGAGCAGGCGCTGGAGATCGCCGATACCCTGGTGCGCTCCGGGGCCGTCGATGTGCTCGTCGTCGACTCGGTCGCGGCCCTGACGCCGAAGGCCGAGCTCGAAGGCGAGATGGCCGACATGCAACCGGGCATGCAGGCGCGGCTTATGAGCAAGGCCCTGCGCAAGCTCACGGCCTCCATCTCCAAGTCGAAGTGCATGGTGATCTTCATCAATCAGATCCGCATGAAGATCGGCATCA
>JAESFN010000120.1_pt1 | contig 136426 bp, 139 predicted proteins | sample 9269411 | NCBI WGS metagenome assembly JAESFN01 (sample SAMN14505399, study PRJNA617100) | algae metagenome | isolation source: Iphinoe sp. HA4291-MV1 and co-occurring heterotrophs from trail next to... | place: USA: Maunawili Falls, Hawaii | collected 2009-07-25
GATCGCGGCGGCGGCGCTCACCACAACGGTGATGTCGACGCGCGCGTCGCCGCCGGTCTCGAACAGGAGCGGAATCTCGAGCACCGCCATCCGAGCGCCGCGGGCGTGCTCGGCGCGCAGGAAGGCGCGTTCGGCGGCCTGCACCAGCGGATGCACGATCGATTCGAGGACCTTGATGGCCGCCGCGTCCCGAAGTACGGCCTCGGCCAATCGGGCGCGATCGACCTTGCCATCGACGACGGTGCCAGGAAACCTGGCGCCGATCGGCGCCACGGCGGCACCTTCGTAAAGCCGGTGGACCTCCGCGTCGGCATCGAGCACCGCGATGCCGCCCGTGCGGAAATGCGCCGCCACCGTCGATTTGCCCATGCCGATGGAACCCGTCAGTCCGACAACGAGCATCTTCATCCCGCGATCACATTGCGATGGCGCAGCTCGGCCATCAAAGGAAGCAGCGGCAGCCCGAGAATGGTCCAGTAGTCCCCCTCGATGCGCTCGAAGAGCTGAAGTCCCGGCCCCTCGATCTCATAGGCGCCCACACTCCTCAGCACGCGGTCGCCGACCCGGGCAATGTAGTCCTCGAGAAAGGCATCGGAAAACGCGCGCATGGTCAGCGTGGCTGTTTCGACGTGCGTCCATACCACCTCACCGCCGGTGGCCAGCGCCAGGGCGGAATGCAGCTCGTGGGTGCCGTCCCTCAACGCCGACAGCGTCATGCGCGCCTCGGCCAAATCGGCCGGCTTGCTGAAGATGTCGCCGTCCATGGCCAGCACCTGGTCGGCCCCGATGACGATCGCATCGGGATGGCTGGCGCTCACCTCGTCCGCCTTGGCGCGGGCCAGAACCTCGGCCACGTCGGCCGGATCGATATCCGGCTCGCTGCCGACCAGCGCCTCGCGGATGGCGGCCTCATCGACCTGGGCGGGGACGACGGTGAAGGCGAGGCCGGTGCCTTCCAGAAGGGTGCGGCGGGCGGAGCTCGCCGAGGCCAGAATGAGGGCCGGGGGCCGCCGATCAAGCATCGCCGTTGTCCTCGACCGAGGCGACGCCGGCATCGCGGTCGTGGAACAATTTCAGGATGGTCGCGGCGGTTTCCTCGATCGAGCGGCGGGTGACGTCGATCACCGGCCAGCCATGGCGGGCGCACAGGCGCCGCGAGTGAAGAATCTCCTGGGCGATCTGCGTGCGGTCGACATAGTCGTCGAGATTGCGGTCCGACATCAGGCGCACGCGGTTGCGACGGATCTCGGCGATGCGCTCGGGGCTCGCGACGAGGCAGATGACGAACGCGCTGTGCGGCTCGGTCAGGACGGTGGGCAGGGGAATCGCCGGAACGATCGGGATGTTGGCGGTCTTGAAGCCGCGCTGGGCGAGATAAATGCTGGTCGGTGTCTTGGACGTGCGCGAGATGCCGAGGATGATGATGTCGGCTTGGCTCAGGTCCTCGGGCAGGCGGCCATCGTCGTGGGCCATGGAGAAATTGAGCGCGTCGATGCGCCGGAAATAGTCGGCATCGAGCACGTGCTGGCCGGCCACGATCGGCGTTTGCGGCGCGCCGAGGTAGCTCTCGAAGACCTGCATGATCGATTGCAGCACGTGAAGGCAGGGGACCTTCAGCTCGCGGCAGCGCCGCTCGAGCTCCGCGGTCAGGCCGCTGTTGACGATGGTGTAGAGCACGATGCCGGGTGCCGAGGCGATCTCCTGCATGACACGGTCGAGCTGGCGCTGAGTGCGCACCAGGGGATGAACGTGCTCGATGGGGCGGACGTCGGCATATTGCACGGCCGCGGCCTTGGCGATGGTGGTCAGCGTCTCGCCGGTCGAGTCGGAGATCAGGTGCAGATGGAAGTAGCTCGGCAGGCTGTGGGCCATCGGTGGGTAACGCCCCGGGTTATGTGCGCCTGAGCGCCGGGTCTGCGGCTCGGCACGGCTCGACCGTTGATAGACCCCTATAACTATCCCCAAATACGCCGGTTGGGACAGCTCACACGATGTCCCGGCGGGGGATTGTGGATAGCCCTCGTTTGCGCTTGATATGCCCTTGTTTCGCACAGGGAACGCTGACTGGAGTGCTCGCTCCGCCCGTTGGCAAGGCATTGACTCCGATCGCACTCCACGCCGTTAGTAGGTCGGGGGATGTGCCGCCCTCAACCTCTTGGGGCTTCAGCCGGCCGTTCGCCGAAGCTGTGGGACGCTGCGGGATTGCGTCTGAATTCCCGTGATCCCCGCTCCTAAGAGTCAAAATAGAAATTCTTAGACTCTCTATCTGATTAGAAGCTTCCTCATGCGAGACTATCCCGCTGCCTTCGTGGAACGCGCCCGACGGTCGACGTTGCTGGCGCCATTCGCAGGCCATTCGCGGACGCCGCCTCCGGTGTGGTTGATGCGCCAGGCCGGCCGCTACCTGCCGGAGTATCGCGAGGTGCGGGCCAAGGCCGGGTCGTTCCTCGACCTGTGCTACACACCGGAGCTGGCCGCCGAGGTGACGTTGCAGCCGATCCGGCGCTATGCGTTCGATGCGGCGATCGTGTTCGCCGATATCCTCGTGGTGCCCGATGCGCTTGGCCAGCGGGTTGCTTTCGTCGAAGGCGAGGGGCCTCGCCTCGATCCGATCCGGTCGGAGCGTGACCTCGGCCGCCTGATCGCCGATCCCGGGTCGGCGAAGCTGCTTGCCGTCTACGAGACCGTGCGGCGCGTGCGTGCCGGGCTCTCGGCGGAGGCGGGCCTCATCGGATTTTGCGGTGGGCCCTGGACGGTCGCGACGTACATGGTCGGCGGCCGCGGCACGCCCGACCAGGCCGATGCGCGCCTGTGGGCCTATCGCGATCCGGCCGGCTTTCAGCGGCTGATCGATCTCGTGACCGAGCTGTCGATCGACTATCTGCGCGGGCAGATCGCCGCGGGCGCCGACGTCGTCCAGATTTTCGACAGTTGGGCGGGGAGCCTCGCCGACGACGGGTTCACGCGCTGGGTCGTGGCGCCCACGGCGCGGATCGTGGCGGCCCTCAAGGCCGACCATCCGGCGGTTCCGGTGATCGGGTTTCCGCGCGGTGCGGCGGCCCGGCTTGCGGACTACGTCGAATCGACCGATGTCGATGGCGTGAGCTGTGACACGAGTGTGCCGCTCGGTGTGATGAGGTCGTTGCCCGATGACGTGGTGGTGCAGGGCAATCTCGATCCGCTGTTGCTGGTGGCCGGTGGCGCAGCGCTCGAGGAGCGTGTCGGAACCCTTCTGGATGCGATGCAGGGACGGCGATTTATCTTCAATCTCGGCCACGGAATCGTTCCCGAAACGCCGCCCGAGCACGTCGGCCGGCTTGTTCGAGCGGTTCGGCGGGGCGGCTGATGGTGCTGTGGCTCAAGGCCCTGCACGTCGTTGCGGTCATTTCGTGGATGGCCGGGCTGTTGTATCTGCCGCGATTGTTCGTCTACCACGCGGACGCCGAGGCGGGCTCGGCGCAGTCCGAGACGTTCAAGGTCATGGAGCGGCGGTTGCTCCGCGCGATCATGAACCCAGCCATGGCGGTCGTCTGGGTCACGGGGCCGACTCTCGCCTGGCTGCAGGGCATGTACACCGACCCTTGGTTGTGGGCGAAGTTCGGGCTCGTCTGCCTGTTGACCGCTTACCACCATGCGCTGGGCGTCTGGCGAAAGGCGTTCGCAGAGGACCGCAACCAACAGCCAGCCTCGTTCTACCGCTGGGCGAACGAGGTACCCACGCTGCTCATGATCGGGATCGTTGTTCTCGTCATCGTCAAACCGTTCTAACCGCGGGCCGGGCAGCAGTCTTCACACGGCGTTGACGAACTAAGTGGGTGCCCCGGCGTTTACTTCGCGGCGGAACATGGTATAAGTTTCGAGTCTATGGTCACCGGCGGCTGAGAGGTTCGCTGGATCTCTCTCTCCGAGAGCCGGCCCTACCCGGTAGACCCCTGCCGGCGCTCCTTGCGCTCGAAATTTCCCCATCCTCGACCGCTCAGACCTCTCGCCCGCCCTATTTTGCCGCGCTGAACGCGGAGTATGTCCGATGACAGAAATGAAACTCCAAGACCTCAAAATCAAAACTCCGACCGAGCTTCTGAGCTTTGCCGAAGAGCACGGCGTCGAGAACGCCAGCACGATGCGCAAGCAGGAGCTGATGTTTGCCACGCTGAAGCAGCTGGCCTCCAAGGAAATTGAAATCACCGGAATCGGCGTCGTGGAGGTGCTCCAGGACGGCTTCGGCTTCCTGCGCTCGCCCGATGCCAACTATCTTCCCGGTCCCGATGACATCTACATCTCGCCTTCCCAGATCCGGCGCTTTGCGCTCAGGACAGGCGATACCGTCGAAGGGCAGATCCGCAGCCCGAAGGAGGGCGAGCGCTATTTCGCCCTGCTCAAGGTCAATCAGATCAACTTCGAGGACCCTGAGAAAGTTCGGCACAAGGTTCACTTCGACAACCTGACGCCGCTCTATCCCACCAAGTGGCTCAAGCTCGAAATCGAAGACCCGACGATCAAGGACTTCTCGCCGCGGGTGATCGATATCGTCGCGCCGTTCGGCAAGGGCCAGCGCGCGCTTATCGTTGCGCAGCCTCGCACCGGCAAGACCGTGCTGCTGCAGAACATCGCGCACTCGATCACGGCCAATCATCCCGAGTGCTACCTGATCGTCTTGCTGATCGACGAGCGGCCCGAGGAAGTCACCGACATGCAGCGCTCGGTCAAGGGCGAGGTCATTTCCTCGACCTTCGACGAGCCGCCGTCGCGGCATGTCCAGGTTTCCGAAATGGTGATCGAAAAGGCCAAGCGTCTCGTCGAGCACAAGCGGGATGTGGTGATCCTGCTCGATTCGATTACGCGGCTCGGCCGCGCCTACAACACCGTGGTGCCGTCCTCCGGCAAGGTGCTGACGGGCGGCGTCGACAGCAACGCCCTGCAGCGGCCGAAGCGGTTCTTCGGCGCCGCGCGCAACATCGAGGAGGGCGGCTCGCTGACGATCATCGCGACGGCGCTCATCGACACCGGATCGCGCATGGACGAAGTGATTTTCGAAGAGTTCAAGGGCACCGGCAACTCCGAGGTCGTGCTCGACCGCAAGGTCTCCGACAAACGTGTGTTCCCGGCGATCGACATCGCGCGCTCCGGCACCCGCAAGGAAGAGCTCCTGGTGCCACGCGATCAGCTCAACAAGGTCTACATCCTGCGGCGCATCCTCAACCCGATGGGCACGATGGACGCCATCGAGTTCCTGATCGACAAGCTGAAACAGACGAAGACCAACGGCGAGTTCTTCCAGTCGATGAATACGAAGGACTTGCGGAACTAGTCGACCCTCGTTGGTTTCGCGTGCCGTATTTGTGGGAGTTGCGGCCATGGTTCAGCGTGACGCCTTGGGCTCGGAGATCGGGGACGCGGTGGCGAATTGGACCGCCCGGCCACGCCCGCCGCGGACACCGGTCGCCGGCCGGTTCTGTGTGATCGAGCCGCTTGATGCCGAGCGGCACAGCGCCGATCTCTTCGCGGCGAACGCCCAGGACAAAGCCGGCCGCAATTGGACGTATCTGGCCTATGGGCCCTACGAGCGGCTCGAGGACTACCGTGCGTGGGTCGAGCAGGTCGTTGCGGCCGATGACCCCTTCTTCCATGCGATCGTCGATGCGGGCACCGGCAAGGCGGTCGGCGTCGCAAGTCTCATGCGGATCGATCCGCCGAATGGCGTGATCGAGGTCGGCCACATCAACTACTCGCCGCTGCTGCAGCACAAGCCGGCGGCGACAGAAGCGATGTATCTGCTGATGCGACGGGTGTTCGACGAGCTCGGCTACCGGCGCTATGAGTGGAAATGCGATTCGCTCAACGCGCCGTCGCGGGCCGCGGCCCTGCGGCTTGGCTTCACCTACGAAGGGTTGTTCCGCCAGGCTACCGTCTATCGCGGGCGCAACCGCGACACGACGTGGTTCTCGATCCTCGACAAGGAATGGCCGGCGCTGCGGAAGGCGTACGAGGCTTGGCTTGCGCGTGAAAATTTCGATGGGGACGGCCGGCAGCGTCGCCGGCTCTCCGACCTGATCACCGCGGCACGCGGGGCGACATCAGGCTGACGGGTGGCCGGGGCTGCGCCCCACGCGGAGCGCCGCCTTCAGGACATCGGCATCGTGGATGGGCAGCGAGCACTGCGTGCCGAGGCAGACGTAGGCCGTTGCAGCTCCGTCGATGGTGCTCTTGTCGGCGAGCGCCGGCGAGGCGGGCATTTGAGTTGCATCGTCAATTACATGCTGGACGGCACCCGGCAGGGAGAGCCCGAACAGGGCTTCCGCCAGCGCTCGCTCGCTGCCCTGCTTCGATCCGCCGACGACCACCACCTGCTGCGGGGCGAGAAGGTCGAACGCGGCGGCGAGCAATCCAGTGTGGCCGACCAGGCTGCGCTCGAGATCGCCAGCGAAGCCATTGAGGATCGCCTGCGCGCGATCGAGGTGGCTGGTCGCTCCGGTGAGCAGAAAAAGTTGAGCCAGGTTCGCCACCATGATTGCGTTGGCGCTGGGGACCGCATCGTCCTGCGCGGTTTTCATCCGGACGATGACGTCGGGCGTGTCGTCGGCCGTCGTCGCATAGCCGCCGCCGGACGCTTCGTCCCAGTAGTGACGGTCCAACATGGCGAGCCATGCCAGTGCGCTGGTCAGATACTTCGCGTCATTGGTCGCCTGATAGAGGCGCAGTGCGCCCCAGATCATATTGGCGTAGTCGCTGGCGGTGGCGGGGGCGGCGCCACGGCCGCCGCGGAAGGAATGGATCAATCGTCCGCTTGCGGCCATCCGGTTTTCGACAAACGCGAATGCCGTTTTGGCGAGTTCCAACCATTCGGGCCGATCGAAGACGCGGGCGGCGTGGCTGAGAGCTGCGATCATCAATCCATTCCAGTCGGCCAGCACCTTGTCGTCCCAGCCTGGGCGGACGCGGCTCCCGCGATGGGCCAACAGCTTGGCGCGCATCGCCGCTAAACGCGTTTCGTCTTCGTCGGAACCGAGATCCAGCGTGTGGAGCCGGTTCAGGATGGTGTGCCCCTCCCAATTGCCTCCTGCCGAGACGTCATAGATGGCACCAAATGTCTGCGCGTCCTCCACGCCTAGGACACTTGCAATCTCATCCTCCTGCCAGACGTAGAACTTGCCCTCCTCGCCCTCGGAGTCGGCATCCAGCGAGGCCGCAAAGCCGCCGCCGTCGGCGATCATTTCCCGCTGGAGCCAGGCGACGGTCTCGGCAATGCGCGTCTTGAACAGCGGATTGGAGGTTTCGCGGAACACCTCCGTCATGAGGTCGATCAGCAGCGCATTGTCATAGAGCATCTTCTCGAAGTGAGGGGCGAGCCAGCGCTCGTCGACGGAGTAGCGGGCAAAGCCGCCGCCGAGGTGGTCGTAAATGCCGCCCTGGCAGATGTGCACGAGTGTTCTCTCGACGGCCGCCCGGGCGTCCGCGTTGCCAAAGCGGATGGCGCCACGCCATAGGAGCCAGAAGAAATTCCACTGCGGAAACTTGGGCGCGCCCTGAAGGCCGCCGTGGACCTTGTCGACCGCGCCGACCAGGCGCCCAGTGAAATCCGACAACAGCTCGTCCGAGAACCTGACCCGCGCGCCGCGGGAGGCTTCCGGCTTCAGCATGTCGGTGACGATCTTGGCGTTGTGGGCCACCTTGCCGGGGTCGTCGCGGAAGATCCGCGCCACCTCCTTCAGGACATGCTGGAAGGAGGGCTTGCCCCAGCGCGGCTCGGGCGGAAAATACGTGCCGCCCCAGAACGGCCGCGCATCGGCGTCGAGAAACATAGTCAGCGGCCAGCCGCCCGGCTCGTCCAGGCGATGGAGCGCTCCCATGTAAATGGCATCGATGTCCGGTCGCTCCTCCCGGTCGACCTTGATGTTCACGAACAGCTCGTTCATGAGTGCTGCCGTCGCCTCGTCCTCGAAGCTTTCATGGGCCATGACGTGGCACCAATGGCAGGCCGCGTAGCCGACGGAGAGCAGAATGGGGCGGCCCGATTGCTTGGCCTCGGCCAGGGCCTCGGGACCCCACGCCCACCAATGGACGGGGTTGTCCTTGTGCTGGAGCAGATAGGGACTCGTCTCGTTCGCTAGACGGTTGGTGCTCATGCGGGGCTCCGGCTGGAGACGACAGCGCGTCCTCAGGATATGGGTACTCGTAGCGTATGAGTGAGAATGCCACCATTTTTGCGTTGTCGAGCGCGCCCGGCCGGGCGGCGGTTGCGGTCATCCGCGTTTCCGGACCGGCGGCGGGGCGTGCTCTGGAAGCCCTGGCGGGACGGGTGCCCGAGCCGCGAACAGCGGCGCCGCGCACGTTACGGGTCCCCGGCTCCCGCGACGTCATCGATCAGGCGCTCGTCTTGTTCTTCAAAGCACCGCGCAGCGAGACGGGCGAGGACCTAGCCGAGTTGCAGGTCCATGGTGGCCGCGCGGTGATCCACGCAGTTCTCGAGGCGCTCGGCCGCATTCCAGGGTGCCGGCTGGCGGAGCCGGGCGAATTCTCGCGGCGCGCCTTTCTCAACGGCAAGATGGATCTGACGGCCGTCGAAGGGCTGGCGGACCTCATCGACGCCGAGACCGAGGCCCAGCGGCGCCAGGCGGTGCGTCAGGCGGGCGGGGCGCTGTCCAAGCTCTACGAGGGCTGGCGCGGACGGCTTCTCGAGGCGATTGCCCATGTCGAGGCGGCCATCGACTTTTCCGACGAGGGCGACGTCGGCACCGAGGCGCACAGGGCCGCTGTGGGGCTCGCGGCCGCTCTGGCCGCCGATGTTCGCGCTCACCTCGACGACGGCCATCGCGGCGAAATCCTGCGGGAGGGATTTCAGGTCGTGCTCGCGGGGCCGCCAAACGTCGGAAAGTCGAGTCTCCTCAATGCCTTGACTCGGAGGGAGGCGGCCATCGTCTCGGACGAGGCCGGCACGACGCGGGATGTGATTGAGGTGCGGCTCGATCTCGAAGGCTTGCCGGTCGTGATCAGCGATACGGCCGGGCTGAGGGCCGCCACGGGGGCCGTCGAGCGGGAGGGCATCCGCCGGACGCTGGCGCGCAGCCGTACCGCGGATCTGGTGGTCTGGCTGATGGACGCAACGGCGCCAGCCCCGGCCCTGCCATCCGAGCTGGTGGATCGAGGCGGTTCGACATTGCGGGTGGCGAACAAAGCGGACCTCGTTCCCGCCGGGTCGGCGGTTCGCTTCCCTGAAGGGACGCTGGCCATCTCGGCGATGACCGGGGAGGGGATCGACGGCCTGACCCGGCGTCTCGCGGCCCTGGCTCGTGAGGCCATTGGGTCCAGCGAGCACCCGGCTTTGACCCAGGCGCGGCATCGCGCCAACCTGATGGCGTGCCTGGCGGCGCTCGACGCGTTCGCCCAGGGTCGCGCGGAAGAGCTTGAGCTCAGGGCCGATGATCTGCGACAAGCCGCGAGCGCATTGGGCCGACTGACCGGACGGATCGATGCCGAGGAGGTGCTGGGCCAGATCTTCGGGCGGTTCTGCATCGGGAAGTAGGGCGAATGACTCGGAAACGACTCCGCGATGACTCTCCTTGTTTCACGTGAAACGCGCCAGGGAGGCATGAATCGAAATGCAGGACACCCAAATCGCAGGTGTCTTGCTACCCAGGACTCTCGATTCCAAGGGTCTTACTATCTAGGACACTTGTGGAGCGGCCTCCTTTGACTCTGCTTTGACCTCCTTCCTGGGACTCGGATACTGTCCTGCGCGATTTCTTGAGGCTGTTTGACTCTGGCAATGACGACTGAGCGAACCAGATTCGATGTGGTGGTGGTGGGCGGCGGACATGCCGGCGTCGAGGCGGCGGCATCCGCCGCGCGCATGGGCGCACGCACGGTGCTGGTCACCCATACATTCGCAACGATCGGCGAGATGTCGTGCAACCCCGCGATCGGGGGATTGGGCAAGGGACACCTCGTCCGCGAGGTCGACGCGCTCGACGGATTGATGGGCCGGGTGGCGGATGCCGCCGGCATCCAGTTTCGCCTGCTCAACCGGTCGAAGGGGCCGGCCGTGCAGGGGCCCCGCGCGCAGGCGGATCGCAAGCTCTACCGCCAGGCGATGCAGGCCGCGGTTCGGGGCACGGCTAATCTGGAGATCATCGAGGGCGGGGTCGAGGATCTGATCGTCGACGGCGGCCGGGTGGCCGGCGTGGTGACAGCCGACGGGCGCCAGCTCGGCGCAGGCTCGGTTGTGCTGACAACCGGCACCTTTCTGCGCGGCCTCATTCACATGGGGGAGACGACGATCCCGGCAGGGCGGGTCGGCGAGGCGCCGGCGCTCAAGCTGTCGGATCGGCTGATGGCGCTGGGCCTGCAGCTCGGCCGGTTGAAAACGGGGACGCCGGCGCGGCTCAACGGCCGGAGCATCGCCTGGAATGAGTTGGAGACGCAACCTGGTGATGATCCGCCGGTGCCGTTCTCGTTTCTGACCGAGCGGATCACGACGCCCCAGGTCGTCTGCCACATTACATATACAACTCCCGAGACCCACGCGATCATTCGGGCCAATCTTGGCCGGGCGCCGCTGTTCTCGGGCCAGATCACGGGCGTGGGGCCTCGGTATTGCCCGTCAATCGAAGACAAGGTGGTCCGGTTCGCCGATCGGGAGGCCCACCAGGTCTTTCTCGAGCCCGAGGGGCTCGATGATGATACGATTTACCCCAACGGCGTCTCGACATCGCTGCCGGCCGATGTGCAGGTCGCGTTTTTGCGCACCATGCCGGGGCTTGCGAACGCCGTGGTCAAGCGCCCGGGCTATGCGATCGAGTATGATTACGTCGATCCGCGGGAGCTGGACCCCACCCTCGAGGTACGGGCGCTGCCGGGATTGTTTCTCGCCGGCCAGATCAACGGCACCACCGGCTACGAGGAGGCGGCGGCACAGGGTATTTCGGCCGGCATCAACGCGGCCTTGGCGGCGTCCGGCGGCCAAAAGGCCTTCGTCGTGTCGCGAACCGAGGCCTATTTGGGCGTCATGATCGACGATTTGGTGACTCGCGGGGTGACCGAGCCCTACCGGATGTTCACGTCGCGGGCGGAATATCGGCTCCGGCTGCGGGCCGATAACGCCGATCAGCGGCTGACGCCGCTCGGGCAATCGCTCGGGTGCGTTGGCGCCGCGCGATCCCAAGCCCATGCGGCCAAGGCTCAGGCGCTTGCGGACGGCCAAAATCTGCTGGAGCGGCTGTCGCTGACGCCGACCGAAGCCGCGCGGCTCGGCCTTGCGCTCAATCAGGACGGGCGACTTCGGTCGGCCTTCGAGCTTTTGGCGTACCCGGCGATCGATCTGGTCCGCCTGGGCCTGATTTGGCCCGAAATTGCAGCCCTTCCGGCGCCGATTGCGGCCCAACTCGAGGTCGATGCGCGCTATGCGGCCTATGTTCGGCGCCAGGACGCCGATGTTGCCGCGTTGCGGCGGGACGAGTCGACCCTCATTCCCGCCGATTTCGACTACGGCGGGTTGCCGGGGCTGTCCAATGAGGCCCGGCAGAAGCTGACCCAGCGCCGGCCGGCCAATATTGCGCAAGCTGGCCGCATCGACGGGGTGACACCGGCCGCCCTGCTGTTGCTGCTGGCGCATTTGAAGAAACCCCGGCTTTCCAAGAGCGCCTGATGCCCGTTGCCGGCGGCGGCCCCCTCCGAATTGACGGTCCCGAAGCGTTCGCAGAGGCTTTCGACGTTTCACGTGAAACGGTCGAGAGGCTTGAAATCTATGCGGATTTGCTGCGGCGGTGGCAGAAGGCGGTGAATCTGGTGGCGCCGGCCACCCTCGATCACGTCTGGCATCGCCATTTCGCCGACAGTGCGCAGATTGCGGCTCTGGTGCCGGCGCACGCCCGCCGTCTGGTGGATCTGGGCTCCGGCGGCGGCTTTCCGGGGCTGGTGCTGGCGCTGCTGCTCTCCGAGCGCCGTGATATGCGCGTCACCCTGGTTGAAAGCGACCAGCGTAAGGCCGCCTTCCTGCGCGAAGTGGTCCGGCAGACCCGCGGGTCTGTGGAGATCCTGTCGATGAGGATCGAAAACCCCGAGACTCAGTTTAGGATTGCGCCAGTAGATGTCGTGACGGCGCGTGCACTTGCTCCGTTGGGCCGGTTGTTCGAGTGGGCGGCCCCGCTCTTTTCGGCCTCGACAGTGGGGTTATTCCTCAAAGGCCGCGATGTTCAGAGCGAAATCGACGAGGCGAGCGCGAACTGGCGGTTCGAAGTCGCGCTCCATCCGAGCCTGACCGAGGCCGGCGGTCAAGTCGCCGAGATTCGGCATTTGGCAGCGAAAACGGAGGGTTGAGCCGTGGCAGGCACGACCAATGGACCAGCGGACCTGCGCGTCCTAGCTGTTACGAACCAAAAGGGCGGCGTCGGCAAGACTACGACCGCCATCAATCTCGGCACAGCGCTGGCCCTGGTTGGCGTCAAGGTGCTGATCCTCGATCTCGATCCTCAGGGCAACGCTTCGACGGGGGTGGGGATCGCCGCCGACGATCGCGCGGCCACGATGTATGACGTGATGGTCGGATCCAAGAGCTTGGCTGATGTCAGCCGGTCGACGGCGATCGACAACCTCACGATCGTGCCCGGCAACGCCGATCTCGTGGGCATCGAAACCGAGCTGATGACGGCGCCGGATCGGCCGTTTCGCCTTCGGGATGCGGTGACGGCCCTGGCCGGACAGCAGCGCAACACGCCGCGTTCGGCGGCGATCTCGTACATTCTCATCGACTGCCCGCCGTCGCTCAATCTGCTCACGCTCAACGCTATGGTGGCGGCACACGCGGTTCTGGTGCCCGTGCAGTGCGAGTTCTTCGCTCTGGAAGGCATTTCCCAGCTCAAAGAGAATATCGATCAGATCAAAGCGACGCTGAATCCGGGCCTGGAGATTCAGGGCGTGGTGCTGACCATGCACGATGCCCGCACGGCGTTCTCGAAGGAAGTTTCGCAGAACGTGCGGGCGTTCTTCGGCCCGAAAGTCTACGAGACGGCAATCCCCCGCAACATTCGCATCGCCGAAGCACCCTCGCACGGCAAGCCGGTGTTACTCTACGATCCGTCGGGTCCCGGCAGCCAGGCGTACATGAACCTCGCCAACGAGATCGTCGAGCGCGAGCGACGCTACAAGGCTGCGTAGACCCGCCGTCCGATCCACAGGAACACGAACACGACGATGTCGACCCCCCTACAAAAAAGCCGGCTCGGCCGTGGCCTTGCTTCGCTGATCGGCGAGCCGACGCTGGTCAACCCCATACTGCCGCCCGACGGAGAGCATCGGATTGTTCCGATCGAGCAGGTTCGCGCCGGCAAGCTGAACCCGAGGCGGGATTTCCGTCCCGACGAGCTCGAGGAGCTCGCCGAGTCGATCCGTCAGAAGGGGGTGGTGCAGCCTATTCTCGTGCGGCCGGACCGCGTGAGCGGTGGTTTCGAGATCGTCGCGGGCGAGCGGCGCTGGCGCGCCGCGCAGCGCGCCGGGCTGCACACGGTGCCGGTCATCGTGCGCGAGCTCGGCGACCAGGAAGTGCTCGAGCTTGCGATCATCGAGAACGTTCAGCGCGCCGATCTCAATGCGATCGAGGAGGCCACCGGCTATCGCGATCTGATCGAGCGGTTCGACTATACGCAAGACAAGCTGGCGGAAGTGATCGGCAAGAGCCGCAGCCACCTCGCCAACACCTTGCGCCTCCTGAAGCTGCCGGAAGGCGTGCAGGCGCTCGTGCAAGAGGGCAAGCTGACGGCCGGGCATGCGCGCGCGCTGGTGGGACGTGCCGACGCGCATCAGCTCGCCATGCGAATCATCGAAAACGACCTCAACGTCCGCGAGGTCGAGGCACTGGTGCAGACCGCAGAGACGTCGCGGCCATCGCCTGTCCGTCGGCGTGAAAAGGATGCCGACACGCGGGCGTTCGAGAAGGAGCTGGCCGATGCGCTCGGCCTGAAGGTCGAGATCAAGCGGGGATCGGGCGAGAGCGGCCTGCTGGTCATCAAATATGGTAATTTCGACCAGCTCGAGTACATCCGGCAGCTCATGACCGGGACGCAATCGAGCTGAGGTGCTCCGGGGTGCGCGCGGGCCCGCGCACACCCCCTTAAGCACTCTATCTTTTTCATTGGCGCGGGCTTGACGCCGCCAGTTGTGCTTGCTGGATTGCGCCAAATTCAGCGTCCGGGCGCAGGTGAGATCATGGCTGACGATGTGCTCGACGACCTCGTCGCGATCATCCGAGCGCGCAAAGGCGCGGGTGCGGACAAATCCTATACGCGGCAGCTTCTCGATTCGGGCCCAGAACGCTGCGCGCGCAAGCTCGGCGAAGAAGCGATCGAAACCGTGATCGCGGGGATCGGCGCCGATCCGGCTGCATTGACGGCAGAGGCGGCGGACCTGATCTATCACCTGCTTGTTCTGCTCGAGAGCCGGAATGTGCCCCTCGGTGACGTTCTAGCCGTGCTCAAGACGCGGATGGGCACATCGGGGCTGGCGGAGAAGGCAACGCGCGGGGGCGGCCTATGAGGGACAGCCCCGAGAGCGGGCCGCCGGGCACCAGAGCCGCGCTCCCGCGATCGGCCATCCAGTTCTCGCCCTATCGGATCTTCTCGCGCGAGGAGTGGGCGCGGCTGAGGTCCGATACGCCGATGACCCTGGTCGAGCGCGAACTGCAGCAGCTTTCCGGCCTGATGCAGGAGCTTTCGGTCAACGAGGTCGAGACGATCTATCTGCCGATGTCGCGGCTGCTCAATCTCTATGTGGCCGCGGCTCAGGAGCTGCATACGGTCACGTCGCGATTTCTCAGCCGGCGGCGCGATGACAAGGTGCCTTTCATCCTCGGCATCGGCGGGTCGGTGGCCGTGGGAAAGAGCACGACGGCGCGCGTGCTGCGGGCCCTTCTGGCCCGCTGGCCAGATCATCCGCGCGTCGATCTCATCACCACCGACGGTTTCCTGCTGCCGAACCAGGAGCTCGAGGCACGCGGCCTGATGAACCGGAAGGGATTTCCGGAAAGCTTCGACTTGGCCAAGATCCTGAACTTTCTGGGCGATGTGAAATCGGGGCGCGAGCGGGTCGAGGCGCCCGTGTATTCGCATTTCCACTACGATATTCTGCCCGGCCAGTCGCAGGTGGTCGAGCGGCCCGACATCCTGATCGTCGAAGGTCTCAACGTGCTGCAGCCGGCGCGCCTGCCCCGTGACGGCGAAGCCATTCCCTTCGTGTCCGACTTCTTCGACTTCTCGATCTACATCGACGCCGATCCGGCGGTCATCGAGCGCTGGTACGTCGAGCGCTTCCTGCGCCTCAGGACGACGGCGTTCCGCGATCCCGGCGCCTACTTCCATCGCTATGCGAGCCTGTCGCTCGAAGCGGCGCAGGCACGTGCGCTCGAGATCTGGCGCACGATCAATCTCAAAAACCTCGAGGACAATATTCTGCCGACGCGGCAGCGCGCGCGGCTGATCCTGCGAAAGGACGCGGATCACCGCGTCGAAAGTGTGGCGCTGCGGCGGCTCTAGCCACACGCATTTTCAGCAAGCACGCCGGAAATGAAAAAGGAGGCCGCAGCCAAGCGGCCTCGAGTTGCTGCTCTGGGCAGTCGGGAAATCAATGATGCCGTCGGGACCGCTCGGGCATCGGGCTCGCGAGAGCCATCATGGCTGCGCTGATCTCCACCTGGCGGCGGAGCAGGGCTGCGATCTCAGGGATGCGGGTCACCTGAGTTGATAGGGTCACCTGGTGCTCGAGCGCGGTGGCGGCTGCGCGCAGGCTGAGCGACAGCAGTCCGATAAAGGGGGCAAGTGCATCGTCCCGGCCGGACGGTGGCGGGGACGTGGTGGCGGACGCCAAGGCCATGGCATTCGGCATTTTGGGCCCGACGGGCCGTGAACGGCGGGTGGGCGTGGTGGTAGCTGCGGCCACGTGACGGCGGGCTCCTGGCGCGGCAGCCGACGGCTCGGAGTGCGTCGGGGTCGTCCGCGCCGCATTGTATTTGTCGCGGAGCCGGCGAATGGCGGACGGATCGGTGATCCCGACCGACTTGATGGCGGTGGTGGGGCGCAGCTCCGGATTGGCCGCGATCAGCGTGGAGAGCTCGCGCAGCTTCGCCCGATCGTCGATGCCCGATCCCTTGGGGCGGCCGCGCGGCAACTTCCGGTCCGACATAGACAGTGTCCTGCACCTCAACCGATTCGATGCAATCAGTTTGAATCCAGGACGTTGCAATCTCTAGGGAGATTAAATGGTTAGCGCGGAGAATTACTTTGGTTGCACAGGGAATAGTTGTAAATTTGCAGTAGACCTATACAAAGCGAGCCGCCGATCACAGAATAGAACGCGAACGGGTAACAACGAGCCGGCGATGCTCAGCGGATGATTCCTTTTTTGCGCGCAAGATCACCGAGCCCGACCTGCGGGCGGGCCCCGACGTGGCTGATGATTTCCGCGGCGGCGAGGCTGCCGAGCCGGCCCGCCAGGTCCAGGCCGCGCCCGGTGGCGAGACCATAAAGAAGGCCGGCGGCGTAGAGATCGCCGGCTCCCGTCGTGTCGACGACGGTTGCGATCGGATCTGCGGGAACGACGACCCTGTCCTGGCCGGCGCGGATTTCGGAGCCCTTGGCGCTGCGGGTCAGCGCGGCGATCTTGGTGTCGGCTACAACCTGGCGCGCTGCCTCCTCGAACGACGAGGTTTGGTAGAGCGCGGTGATTTCATTCTCGTTGGCGAAGAGAATATCGACGCGCGAACGGATGAATTCGAGAAACTCCGCGCGATGGCGATCGACGCAAAAGCCGTCGGACAGCGTCAGCGCAACGCGGCGGCCGGCTTTGGATGCGATCTCCGCGGCGTGGCGGAACGCGGCTTTCGCCTTCGGCCGATCGAACAGGTAGCCCTCAAGATAGAGCACGCCGGCCGAGCGGACAAGATCGGGATCGATGTCGCTTTCGTCGAGCTCGACGCTGATGCCGAGAAAGGTGTTCATCGTCCTTTGGCCGTCGGGCGTCACCAGGATGAGCGATCGGGCCGTCGGCTCTCCGGATTTGGTGGGCCGGGGGGCGAAATCCACGCCGACGGAGCGGATGTCGTGGGCGAAGATGCGGCCGAACTCGTCGTCGGCAATCTTGCCGATGAAGGCCGAGCGTGCGCCGAAGGACGCGATCCCGGCCATGGTGTTGGCAACGGAGCCGCCGGAGATCTGCACCGCCGGGCCCATCTCACCATAGAGCGCCTGGATGGCCGCCGTATCGACGAGCCGCATGGAGCCTTTCTCGGCGCCGTGGCGAGCCAGAAAGGCGTCATCGCAGCGGCCGATGATGTCGACGATGGCGTTGCCAATCCCGACGACGTCGTAACGAATGTCGCTCATTTGTCTCTAGTCTCTCCGGCTTCCCGCGGACCCAACTCGGCGGATCAACTACAGGTGCTTGGTGCGGTCGGCAAGCGCGGGCTTATGGCTGGCTGGCGGGCGTTGCGCCGGCCAGCCGCGTCAAGGTCAACAGGAGAGCACCGGCGAGGGCGTCCTCCAGGTTGGCGCTGGTGCGCGCGTTGCGGGCGGCGCGGGCGATGGCCTCCAAGGCGACGGAGAGGCGACGGCTGTCCCACTGCCGGCAGTGGGACTCGAAGGCCGGTTTCTGCTTGAAGTGGAGTTGAGGGCGGAGCTGGCGCACGGCGTCGTCCATGGTGCGGCCGGCGTCGAGGGCCGAGCGTACGCGATGGAGCCGCTGAAAGTAGCGCTCAATCGCGGCAATGACGAGCTGGGGGCTCTCGCCCGCGGCGACAGCGCGGTCGGTCTCGGTGAGGGCGCGCGCGGCATCACCGGAGGCCGCCGCACTCACGATCCGATCCAGCGTGAGCTCCGACGCGTCGCCAACCACGGCGTCGACGTCGTCGGCCTCGATGCGGCCCTTGTCGGCCGCATAAAGCGTGAGCTTTTCCAGCTCCGCTCGGGAGAGCGCGCGGTCCGCGCCCATGCGGTCGACCAACAGGCGACGCGCGTCCTCCGCGATGGTCAGCCCGGCTCCGCCGATGACCTCGCGCACCAACGCGTCGAGATCGCGCGCCTCGTCGGCGTAGCAGGCGACGGCGGCGGCGCGAGGGCTTTTCTCGAAGAGGGCACGCAGGGCGTCGTCGGGGCGCAAGTTGGCGGCTTCCACGACCAGGGCGCCGGCGAGGGTGCCGTCGGTCAGCAGCGGCTTCAGCATCTGGGCGTTGATACGCCGGCTGGCCGTCGTCCGGATGATCTTGCGACCGCCGAACATCGGGATGGTGCCGAGCTCCACCGCCAGCCGGTCCGGGGAGCCGTCGAGGTCCGGATCCTCGATGCGAATGATCTCGCCGGGTTCCTTGCCGACCGCTGCCAGTTGCTGCGCGGCCAGGCGGGCGCGCTCGGCGACCATGCCGGCGTCGGTGCCATATAGGAGGATCGCCTCGAAGCGCGGGTCGAGCGTCTTGATGAAGCTATCGGCTTGGTGGGCTTTGATCGCAACCATGCACTTTGCGCGCGCCGCGCCTATTCATGTCGGCTGCCGCCGCGGCGGATCAGACGGCGGTCGCGAGATAGGCGGCAAGCCGGCTCTTGATGTCCTGCGCGACGGTGCGTGCCGCGCGGTTCTCCGCGTCCTGGCGGGCCTGCACGTTCGAGAAGATCGACGAGAAGCGCTCGAACCCAGCGCGGCCGTAGCTCATGCCTTCGAGCACGACCTTCTTGGTGCGGATATCGATGAGCTGGAACTTGGCGTCGAGGCTGTAGATCTGGCTGTCCGACTCGCCGTCGCGACGGACGAGCGTGGAGGTCACGGACTCGCGGATGGCAACCTCGAAGCGGTAGTTCGGCGGTGCCGGCGTGCCGCCGCCCGTGCCCTGGAAGATCAGCTCGTTGCGAATACGCTGGCCGACCCGGCTCGGGATGGAGCCGAACTCCACCGCGGCGAGCTTGGCCTCGGCGTTGCCACCGAGGCTGCCGTACATCGGCCGGAAGCCACTGCCGGCTTCGCAGCCGGCCAACATCGGCGCCATGACCACGGCAGATGCCATCGCACGCAGAAGGGCGCGCCGATCGATAGCGGTCGGAGTTCGGAAAGTGCGCGCCTTAGGCCACGACATTCACGATCCTCTGAGGCACCACGATCACCTTCTTGACGGGCCGTCCCTCGAGGGCGCGGATCACCGGCTCAAGTCGCAGAGCTGCCGCCTCCACTTCCGTGTTGTCGGCACTGCGGGCGATCGTCAATTCGTCCCGTCTCTTTCCGTTCACCTGTACGGCAATGGTGATCGTATCGTCAACGAGGAGAGCCGCTTCCGGCTCCGGCCAAGCCTTATCGACCAGGAGAGTGTTGTATCCAAGCCGCTCCCAGCATTCTTCACCCAAATGCGGCATCATCGGGCCGATCATTTGAACCAGCAGCTCGATACCCTCGCGCAGCGCCCAATCGAGGCCCTGGCCGGACTTGGACAGGGCTGTTTGCAGGGTGTTGGCCAGCTCGTAGATCTGGGCGACGGCCACGTTGAACCGCAGGCCCTCGATATTGGAGCCGACCTTGCTCAGGGCCTTGTGGGCGGCGCGCCGGACCTCGAGTGCCTCGGGGCCGATCTCGGCGGGCTTCGGCGCCCCGACGGCGGCCAGGCGAGGACCCGCGTCATCGAGCAGGCGCCAGAGGCGCTGGATGAACCGGCTGGCGCCGGCGACGCCGGCTTCGGTCCAGATGACGTCGCGCTCGGGTGGGCTGTCGGAGAGCATGAACCAGCGCGCGCAGTCGGCGCCGTAGCCCTGGATGATATCATCGGGGTCGACGAGGTTCTTCTTCGACTTCGACATCTTTTCGATGCTGCCGATTTCGACCGGCGCGCCCGTCGTGATCTCGTAGGCCTTGCGGTTCTCGCCTTCGCCTTCGAGCCGAACCTCGGCGGGGAGCATCCATTGGCCGTTGCGGCCGCGATAGGTCTCGTGCGTGACCATGCCCTGCGTGAAGAGGCCGGCGAACGGCTCCTTGAGCTTGAGGTGCCTGGTGACCGTCATGGCGCGGGCAAAGAAGCGCGAGTACAGCAAATGCAGGATCGCGTGCTCGACGCCACCGATGTATTGGTCCACGGGCAGCCAGTACTTGGCCGCCTTGGGGTCCACGGGAACCTCGGCGTCGGGTGAGCAGAAGCGCGCGAAGTACCAGGAGCTGTCGACGAACGTGTCCATCGTGTCGGTTTCGCGCGTCGCGTCCTTGCCGCACGTCGGACACGTCACGTGTTTCCAGGTTGGGTGGCGGACCAGCGGATTGCCCGGCACGTCGAAGGTGACGTCGTCGGGGAGCTTCACCGGCAGATCGCTCTCGGGCACGGGGACGGTGCCGCAGGCGTCGCAATGGATGACGGGAATGGGGCAACCCCAGTAGCGCTGGCGCGAGATCCCCCAATCGCGCAGGCGATACATGACCTTGCGCTTGCCGCTGCGCGCCGCTTCCATGCGGCGGGCGACCTCGGCCTTGGCCTCCTCGATGGTCAAGCCGTTGAGGAAGTCCGAATTGGCGATGCGGCCGGGGCCGTCGTAGGCTTCGCCCGGCAACTTGAAGGTGGCCGGATCCGCGTCCTCGGGCACAACCACGGGCACGATCGGCAGGCCGTACTTGGTCGCGAACTCGTAGTCGCGCTGGTCATGCGCGGGGCAGCCGAAGATCGCGCCGGTGCCGTAGCCCATCAGTACGAAATTGGCGACGTAGACCGGGAGCTTGCGACCGGGAATGAGCGGATGCACGGCGACGATGCCGGTGTCGTAGCCCTTCTTCTCGACGCGGGTGAGATCCTCCTCGGAGGTGCCGACGTGGCTGCAGTCCTCCACGAAGGCCGCGAGGGCCTTGTCCTTCTTGGCCAGCTCGGCGGTCAGCGGATGGCCCGGCGAAAGCGCGCAGAAGCTGCCGCCGAAGATCGTATCGTGGCGGGTCGTGAAGACCTCGAGCTCTTTGTGCTTCTTGGCCTTGGGCAGCTTGCCGCCTTCCAAGGCATAGCGCATCAGCAAGCCTTCCGAGCGGCCGATCCAGTTGGCCTGCATCAGGCGCACCTTCTCCGGCCAGCGGTCGAGCGTGCCGAGCGCCTCCAACAACTCGTCGGCGTACTTGGTGATCTTGAAGTACCAAACGGGCATCTCGCGCTGCTCGACGAGCGCGCCCGAGCGCCAACCGCGGCCGTCGATGACCTGCTCGTTGGCGAGCACGGTCTGGTCGACCGGGTCCCAGTTGACCTTGCCGACACCGCGATAGGCGAGGCCCTTTCTCATGATGTCGAGGAAGAGCTTCTGCTGCTGGTGGTAGTAGCTGACGTCGCAGGTCGCGAACTCGCGCGCCCAGTCGAGGGAGAGCCCCATCGACTTGAGCTGGCTCTTCATCGCGGCGATGTTGTCATACGTCCACTTGGACGGGTGCGACTTGCGCTCCATGGCGGCGTTCTCGGCCGGCATGCCGAAGGCATCCCAGCCCATGGGATGGAGCACGTTGAAGCCCTTGGCCCGCTTGTAGCGCGCGAACACGTCGCCCATGGTGTAGTTGCGGACGTGGCCCATGTGGATGCGGCCCGAGGGATAAGGGAACATTTCGAGCACGTAGTACTTCGGGCGCTTGTCGCGATTGGGCGCCTTGAACGTGCCGCGGCTGTCCCAGACCTGCTGCCAGTGCTTCTCTTGGGCGGGCGCGTTGTAGCGTTCGGTGGCCATGGGTTGTTCTTGCCGGTCTGCTTGCTGTTGTATCGGGCGTTGGGGAGGGGTTAATGAGCCTCAAAGGCGGGGGCGGGTCAAGAATTCGGCCCTTACACGACCTCTACAAATATGCTCACGATTTTCTATTTTATGGACATATCGAGCTGGATATGTTTATATCATGAGCACGTCACAGGCGATATGTTCTCGATCTCGGATTCTGTGATCATGTCGGGGCGCATAGGTGCAGGACGTGCGCAAGCTATGACTCACATGTTCGCAGGTGGGCTATTTATGAACACATGCTTCGCGATATGTTCACCACATGAACCCAAAGCTCAGTATATGTTCTCCTTTCGACCTTTGGCGAACATATTGTGACCCGCCTGAATGGCTCACGACCCCAAGAAACCCCATAACGATCTGCCGGCCTTGCCGCCAGCCAGCGACGTCGAGACCAAAGCAGTTCTCAAGCGCTGCGTGACGGCGCGGGCCGCCGTCGCGGAGCTTCGCCAGGCCGGCCAGCTCATTCCCGACCAGTCGGTCCTCATCAACACGATCCCTCTGCTGGAAGCGAAGGATAGCTCCGAGATCGAGAATGTCGTTACAACCAATGATGCCTTGTTTCTGGAAGCAAGCCACGCTGGCGAAGATGGAGATCCGGCGGCCAAGGAGGCCGTGCGCTATCGCTCAGCGCTTTACAGCGGCTATCGCTCGCTCAAAGAGCGGCCCCTGACGACCCGCACCGCCATCGACATGTGCAGCGAGATCAAGGGCGTCCAGATGGAGGTGCGACGGACACCCGGCACGGCGCTTCGGAACTCCTTCACCGGAGAGGTGATCTATACGCCGCCCGAAGGTGAGAACCGCATCTGGCAGATGCTGGCCAACTGGGAGCAGTATCTGCATGCCGAGGACGACGTTGATCCGCTGATCCGGATGGCCGTGCAGCATTACCAGTTCGAGGCCATCCATCCGTTCACCGACGGCAACGGTCGCACCGGTCGCGTGATCAACATCCTGGCCCTCATCCAAGCCGGTCTGCTCGACATTCCGACGCTCTATCTCAGCCGACACATCCTGCGCACGAAGGGCGACTACTACACGCTGTTGCAGGGTGTCACGTTGCGGGGGGAGTGGGAGCCGTGGCTCGTCTACATGCTGACCGCCGTCGAGCTCACGGCATCATGGACGAACCAGCGCATCCGTGCGATTCGGCGCCTGATGGAAGACACGGCCGACTACGTAAAGGCGAATGCACCAGGGATCTATTCGCGCGAGCTGGTGGAGGCGATCTTCGCCCAGCCCTATACTCGCATCTTCCACCTGTCGGAGCGCGGGATCGCGAAGCGCGTGGCCGCTTCGCGCTACCTCAAGCAGCTCGTCGACATCGGCGTGCTGGTGGAGGAAAAGCGGGGACGGGACAAGCTGTTCATCCACCGAAAATACATGGATCTTCTGGCCAGCGACCACCATGATTTCGCACCCTATCCGAGGCGGGACCCGTCATAGTGGTTTGATCAGCCCAAGGAGAGGGCAGGTTCGCTCAATTCGCACTGAATTCCGTAGAAATTGGTGCGCGCAATGTTCCGACTGAGGCCATGACCGACACGACAACCCATTTTCATGCCGCGCTGGCCCACGTCACCGCCCAGATCGCGGCGGCGGCGCGCCAAGCCAAGCGTGATCCAGCCTCCGTGCGCCTCATCGTGGTGTCCAAGACATTCGGGGCGGCCGAGATCGAGCCGGTGTTGGCGGCCGGACACCGTGTGTTCGGTGAGAACCGCGTGCAGGAGGCCAAGGCAAAGTGGCCCGAGCTCAAGCTGCGCTATCCCAATCTCGAGCTCCATCTGATCGGTCCGCTGCAGTCGAACAAGACCCGGGAGGCGGTTCAGCTCTTCGACGCCATTCATTCGATCGACCGGCCCAAAATCGCGCGCGCGGTCGCGGAGGAAATGGCACGCCAGGGTAAGCGGCTCGAGCTGTTCGTCCAGATCAACACCGGCGAGGAGCCGCAGAAGGCCGGCGTCATGCCCAAGGACGCGGCCCGGTTTGTTCGCGAATGCCGGGAGGAGCTGAAGCTCACGATCTCCGGCCTGATGTGCATTCCACCCGTGGACGACGAGCCGGCGGTCCACTTCGCCTTCCTCGCCAAGCTCGCGCAGGACCTCGATGTCGCGCGGCTCAGCATGGGCATGAGCAGCGACTTCGAGACGGCGATCGCGTTTGGCGCCACGGACGTGCGGGTTGGTAGCGCCATCTTCGGTGCGCGCACAGCGATGGTCGGCTAGTTATCCACGCCAGGTCGGGGCTAAGGCTCTTTCGACGGGGAGTGAAGTGCTACCCTCCTGCCAAGTGATTCGCGTCGCTTGAGCCCCGCGCAGGAGACACGGCCATGACCGCCAAGGCGCTTCGCGTCGTCGACACCACCGCCGAAGCCGATGCGGCCGCTGCCGAGGCGGCACGGGAGGTCAGGGCCGAGGTCGAGGCGCAGGCACAGAAGAAGGCCACTAAAAAAGCGACGGCGCCCGCCAAGGACGGCTGGCACCGCTTCGTCGTCGACGTGTGGATCACCAATCTCAACACCTTCGAGTTCGGGATCTACAAACGCTCGCGCAATCGCGCCAAGTCGCGCCAATTCACGTCCGACATGGACATCTTCGCTGAGGTTGTCGAGGACGGCGAGCGGACCGGGCTGCTCGGCTATCGCGAGGATCTGTGGAAGAACAACACCGGCATGGACAAGCGGCTGGTGTTCAAGCTGTTCACCGAAGGGCTCAACTGGCGCGCGACGATGGACCTGATGGTCGGCCGTAGTCTGCAGCTCACGCTCGGCGCGCGCGGGCTGCCGGTGATGGCCTATTCCATCAATACTGCCGATGACGACTTCATCGTCTACCTGGAACGCTCGGCCAACAAGTGGCCGCTGATGCCGGAGCACTTCTCGTTCTTTCTGATGGATAACGGGGTGCCGGAGTTCTATCGGCTGAAGCGCGATCTCATCGATTTCGGGGGTGACTACACGCTGTACGACCAGAATAACCGCGCGGTGGGCTACCTCGACGGCAAGGTCTTCTCGCTGGGTGGCAAATGGAAGGGGCGGATCAAGGCAGGTCACGCCGACAAGCGGCTGCTGGCGGTGCTCAAGCTGTTCAGCGGGATGTTGATCTTCAACGCCGATTGCCGGCGCCACATGCGGAACCTGAGCCGGGAGGTCCTGCGCGGCACGCTCAAGCCGAAGCTCGAGCGGCAGGAAAGCGACCTCTACATGAACCCGCGGCGCATCCGCTGAGCCCTATCTCCCGGGGGCCGCGCCAATTGCAGGCCGTCAGCCTCTTGCGCTAAGTCTCTGAGGTTTGATCGGCAGAGCGAGCGAGGCGTGGTGGCAGACAAGCGGGCCCGGCCGGACCGGGGACTAGAGCGGGGCGAGCCGGAGCAGGTCGGCCTTTCTTCTGAACGGTTGGCGCTCATTCACAGCGTGCTCGGCCGCGAGGTCGACGCCGGCCGGATGCCCGGCGCCGCCGTGGGCATCGCGCGACGCGGAAAGCTCGCCTTTCTGGCATCGTTTGGCTATCGCGATGCTGCAGCGCGCGAGGCGATGCCGGTCGATGCGATCTTCTCGATCGCCTCAATGACCAAGCCGATGGTGTCGGTGGCGATCCTGCAATTGCTTGAGGAAGGCCGTCTGCTGCTCGGCGACCCAGTGTCGGCCTACCTGCCGGCGCTGGCCCATCTTCGGGTCGCCCTGCCCAGCGGGGACGGACGGTTGGTGACGCGGCCGGCGGCGCGCAATCCGACGATCCAGGACTTGCTGCGACATACGTCGGGCCTGACGTATCGCGACCGCGGCACCAGCCCGGCGCACCGATACTATCCCGGGTCGTCCATCTGGGCGGCGGTGAGGCTCTCACGCGACGCATTCATTGAAGCCATCGCGCAGGCGCCGTTGTTGTTCGATCCGGGTACGGGATGGGAGTACGGGTTCTCGACCGATGTGCTCGGGCTGGTGGTCGAGGAGATCACGGGACAGCCGCTGGGAACGGCACTGCGCGAGCGGGTGTGGGGGCCACTTGGGATGACGGACGCCGGGTTCGCGCTCAACGCCGACACCACGGCGCGCTATGCGTACTGCTTAGCGAACGACCCGCTGACCGGTCAGCCACAATCCATTCATCACGGCACCGGACAGGCGACGCGGTGGGACAGTGGCGGCGGCGGCGGACTGGGCACGGCCATCGACTACCTCGCGTTCGCGCAGATGCTGTGCGCGGGCGGCACGCTCGGTGGCGTGCGAATGCTGGGGCATAAGACGGTCGCGCTCATGACGTCCGATCATCTGCCGGCCGGGCTCGGCGAGCGCATCGCCGATACGATGGATCCCGCGAGCGCGGGCTACGGCTTCGGTCTCGGCGTGGCGGTTCGCAGGCAGACGGGCATCTCGGCGATGGCCGGCTCGGCGGGCGACTACTACTGGTCGGGCGTCTATGGCACGTATTTCTGGGTCGATCCGAGCGAGCAGCTCGCCTGTGTGTTCATGGCGGCGACGCCGGGACTGATCCGCCTGCGCTATCGCCAACTCATGCGCGCGCTGGTGTATCAGGCCATCATCGACTAGCTCATCTGGCGGCCGGGCTCTCCGGCTGCGACCAACTCGGATACCTCCCCGCGATGACTGCACACTTCGGCCTCGAAGCCCTGGCCCAGGGCACCATCCTGTCCCCGTTTACGCGGATCAACCGGTTGCTGGATGGCATCCCGCCTGGCCACGCGATGCCCATCGAAATGACGGCGGGCGATCCCAAGGAGGCGATGCCCGTCTTTGTCATCGACAAGATGGAAGAGGCCAAGGCCACGCTGTCGACCTATCCGAAGATCCGCGGCTCGGATGATCTACGCGGGGCGATCGCGACGTGGATCGGACGGCGCTATAATCTCGCCGGTCAGATCGATCCGGCGCGGGAGATCCATCCGCTCAACGGCTCGCGCGAGGGGCTCTTCTTCGCGGCGCTGCCGGCGGTCGGCCGCAAGCACGTCGAAGGCCGGCCAGTGATGCTGGTCACCAATCCGTTCTATCAAGTCTACCTCGGGGCAAGCTATGCCACGGGTTGTGAGCCCCACTTTTTGACCGCAACCGAGCGCTCGGGTTTCCTGCCGGACCTCGATGCGCTCGCCCTTGAGACCGAGCTGCTGCGGCGGGCGGTGGGCTTCTATCTGTGCTCGCCGGCCAATCCGCAGGGCGCAGTCGCCAGCGCCGACTACATCCACAAGGCTCTGGAGCTGGCGCGCACCTACAACTTCATGCTGTTCCTCGACGAGTGCTACTCGGAGATCTACTCCGGCGACCCGCCGGCAGGGGGCCTCGAAGTTGCCGCCCGGACGCCGGAGCGCTATCGCAATCTCGTTGTCTTCAATTCCTTGTCCAAGCGCTCGAACCTGCCGGGCCTGCGGTCGGGCTTTGCGGCGGGCGACGGCGATTTCCTCGAGACGTTCGCGGAGGTGCGCAACCTGACCGCGCCGCAGATGCCAGGGGTCGTCCAGCATGCCTCAGCCGCGGTCTGGTCGGAGGAGCAGCACGTGGCGGTGATCCGCCAGGCCTATCGGACTAAGTTCGACATCTGCGACGAGATGCTGAAAGGGCGCTTTTCCTACCGCAGGCCGGCCGGAGGCTTCTTTTTATGGCTCGATATGGGTCATTTGGGCAGCGGTGTGGAGGCAACGATAACCCTTTGGAAACGCTGCGGTGTCAAGGTCGTACCTGGCGTCTACCTGGCGCAGTCCGGCCCCGACGGCACCAACCCCGGGGAACGGCACGTCCGCATTGCGCTCGTGCACGGCCCGGCGACCATCAGGGAGGCGCTCGAACGCATCGTTTCCGTGACTGCGTAGTGTTCGTTCGAGTCCATGTCGATCGAGTATCCAGGTTTGGAGTCCCAGCGCCTGCTTCCATCGGGGATGGAAGACGGGCTTTTCGACTGGGCTGCCCGCACCGTCGGTATCGTGCTCCTGGCGGTGGTGGCCGTTGCCTGGGTCAGCCTGCTGAGCTGGTCGCTGGACGACCCCAGTCTCACGCATGCGACGAGCGGTCCGACGGCCAACGTTCTCGGTCCGCTGGGCGCAAACATTTCCGATCTGCTGCTGCAGACGCTCGGGCTTGCCGCCATCTTCGCGTTGCTGGTGCCCGCCGGTTGGGGGGCTGAGCTGCTCGTCGGCGAGCGCATTCCCCAGTTCCGGCTCAAGCTCGTCCTTTTTCCAGTTGCGGTGATTGCGCTGGCCGGCGGGTGCTCCGCCCTGCCAACCGCCGCGACATGGCCGCTCCATCATGGCTTCGGCGGCGTGCTGGGCGACATCGTTTACAGCCTGGTTGCCGGCGTGCTTGGCCTGATCAATCCGCACCGCGCTGGGGTTGCCGCAGGCATGCTCGTGTTTGCCGCCGGTGGCGCTGCGATTACATTCAGTCTCGGCCTGAGCCGCAAGGACCTGCCTCCCTTCCTGCGCCGTCATCCGGGCGTCGGCTTGCCGTCGGGTCGCATGGAGCCGACGATCGGGCCGAGCCTTGGCGATGAGGCGCGGCCGGTATCGCGCGCCGATGTTCGGATCGAACCGTCCTTCCGGGAGCGTATCGCGAAGGTGCGCAGCCGCGACCATGAACTTCTGAGAGATGACCATTTCGAGCCGGTGGAACAAGACGCCGGCGTCGCGCTCGACGAGGACGACGCACCGGCGCCGCGCGGCGCCGACTTCGACGAAACGACGGAAGACGACAGCTGCGCCATCGCCAAGCGGTTTGCGCCGCCCTCGGCGAAAGTTGCCGGGGGTTCCACGAAGCCTGCGGCGCGGACCAAAGGTGGTGGCTTGCTCGGTGGGTTTGTGCGCTCGCGCGACATCCCGAGCTACCGCCGTCCGAGCCTCAACCTGCTCAAGAAGCCGACGGCCGCGCGCCCGGGACCGGAGCTCACCCAGACCGTCCTGCGAGGGAATGCCCGTCTGCTCGAGGATGTGCTGGCCGACTTCGGCGTGAAGGGCGAGATCAAGGATATCCGTCCCGGCCCCGTCATCACGTTGTTCGAGCTGGAGCCAGCGCGGGGAACGAAATCCTCGCGCGTGATCGGCCTTGCCGATGATATTGCGCGCTCGATGAGCGCGTCCGCGGTCCGCGTCGCCGTGGTGCCTGGACGCAATGCCATCGGTATCGAGCTCCCCAATTCCCGGCGCGAGACGGTACTTCTTCGCGAGTTGCTCGAGACCGACGCCTTCGCGCATTCGGCGGCGACTCTGCCGATGGCGCTGGGCAAGGGTATCGGCGGCGAGCCGATCGTCGCGGACCTCGCCCGGATGCCGCACATGCTGGTGGCGGGCACGACCGGCTCGGGCAAGTCGGTCGGCGTCAATGCGATGATCCTTTCGCTGCTCTACCGGCTGTCGCCCGACCAATGCCGGCTGCTGCTGATCGATCCCAAGATGCTGGAGCTGTCCGTCTACAACGGCATCCCGCACCTTCTGACCCCAGTGGTGACGGATCCGCACAAGGCCGTCGCGGCGCTCAATTGGGCGGTTCGCGAAATGGAGGAGCGCTACAAACGAATGGCGCAGCTCGGCGTGCGCAACATCGAGCTCTTCAACACGCGTGTGCGCAATGCCGACAAGCGGGGCGAGCCCTTGCATCGCACGGTGCAAACCGGGTTCGACCGGGAGACGGGACAGGCGATTTACGAGAAGGAGCGGCTGGAACTGCAGCCGATGCCCTACATCGTGGTCGTGGTCGACGAGTTCGCCGATCTGATGAGCGTGGCCGGCAAGGATATCGAACAGGCGGTGCAGCGCCTCGCCCAGATGGCGCGCGCCGCCGGCATCCATCTGATCATGGCGACGCAGCGCCCCTCGGTCGACATCATTACCGGGACCATCAAGGCCAACTTCCCGACGCGTATCAGCTTCAAGGTGACCTCGAAGGTCGACAGCCGCACCATCCTCAACGAGCAAGGTGCCGAGCAACTGCTCGGACAAGGCGACATGCTCTACTCGTCTGGCGCGGGTGGGGTGGTGCGTGTCCACGGCCCGTTCGTCAGTGACGAGGAGGTCGAGGCCATTGCGGTTAGCTTACGTGAGCAGGGCGAGCCGCGATACGTCGAGGGCATTACCGACGACGTCGAGCCGGCACTTGCGGACGAACCAGTCGGCGACGGCTCCGACGACCTCTACGACAAGGCGGTGGCTATCGTGCTGCGCGATCGCAAGGCGTCGACCAGCTACCTCCAGCGGCGGCTTTCGGTCGGCTACAACCGGGCGGCGGACCTCATCGAGCGGATGGAAGCGGACGGGATCATCACACCCGCCAACGCCGTGGGCAAACGCGACATCCTCGCCGGCGGACGTCCGGCGTCCGACGCGGCCTAGGGGCTTGCCGAGCTTCATTGAATTGCGGAAAAGACCGGCGGTCTTCAGCTTTGTCGCGCGTCTTGTCGGAAAACCGCTGCACACTTTCCGACGCACTCTCGCGCAGGCAGCGAATAGCTTGGGACAGGCGGTCAACGCGGCTTGTGGCATCCACGAGCTTGGCTAGGATCGCCCACTTCTGGTCTCAATGTTGGACCAAGGGTATGCGCCGGTGCAGACGCCTACCAGAATCGCACAGGGGAGCTGATGAGCATCTCGAGGGTGGCCGCGGGGGCCGCGATATTGAGCTTCAGCTTGATCGCGGGCGGCTTGGAAAGCACAGCCCAGGATGCCAAGAAGGGTGCAGTTGCCAATCCGGCCGCTGCGGCTGGGCAGAATTGGACGGGAACCGTACAGCCTGACCAAGCCACAGCGCGGACCCTCGACGATGCGCAAGTCGCGGCCATCAAGAAGGTGAGCGGCTATTTCAACGACCTCACGAATCTGCGGGGAACCTTCACGCAGACCGATCCGGACGCCAAGCGGGTTCGGGGCCGCATGTACGTGAAGCGTCCCGGCCGGTTCCGGTTCGACTACGGCGCTCCGAGCAAGAAGGTGATCATCTCGGACGGCCAATACCTGGCGATCCAAGATCACGACCTCAACAACGAGGACATCTTCGAGCTCGACAACACGCCCTTCCGCCTGCTGCTCCGCAAGGACGTGGATTTGATGCGGGATGCACGGATCACCGAGGTCCAGGAATCCGACGACCTGGTCATCGTCAGTCTGCAAGACAAGAGTCCCGATGCGCCTGGCCGGATTACCCTTTTCCTCGCCAAAAAGCCGAGCCTCGAGCTCAAGGAATGGATCACGACCGACGCTCAGGGGCTGAATACCCGGGTCGAGGTGTCCGATCTGGTCAAGTCCGAGGATTTAGACGCAAATCTTTTCAAGCGCGAGAACCTGTCTATTAAGAAATTGCAATAGCTGGGCTGCCTAACTGTTGCGCATTCGCCCCTGGGCAACTGTTTGCCTGGGGATAACCCTGGGCCGCGCGATAAACTTTTCGTGATCTGGTGTGCTCCCCCCTGTTGAAATTCGAGGGGGTGCGCTTAAGTCTACGACAGTCAGGCGGTGTCACCCTGTATCGGTAGTGCCCCCCGTCTAGCCGAAGACACCGTCTGCGGCATCGGCTTCCCTCCCGATGCCATGCGCTGATAGCGCTCTTGCGCCCAACTCCTCCCCCCGGAGTTGGGCGCTTTTCATTTGCGAGCCTGGTTGAGGTGGGCCGCCCGTGCGCAACTGGGGCGGGTGCAGGTCAGTGATGCCGGCCCGCCGCTGCCTTGGGCTGGCCATCCGCGGCCAGGGTCTGGTCGAGCTCCTTGAGGTGGCTCGCAAGGACATGCAGGCGCTGGGTGATCTTTCCGACGAAATGCTCGGCGAGGGACGGATCGTTCTCCATCTGTGCCAGCAAGCAGGCCCGAGTGATCTTGAGCGTTCGCACTTGACCCTTTGCAACGATCGTCGAGGAGTGTTCGGTCTCGATGAGCATGGTCATCTCGGCGACTAGTGAACCCTGGGCCACCGGCTCGGCCTCGCCCTTCAGCGTCGGCCCCTTGGTGCGCAGGGCCTCCCCCGAAACAATGAGATAGGCGCCATCGCCGTCCATACCCTCTTCGATGATGGTCTGGCCGGACTGGAAGATGATCCGCTCGGCCATGCGGGCGATCTCGGTGATCTGCAGTGGCTTCAAGCCTTCGAACAACGGAACGTGTCGCAGTGGTGCGACGAGTGCATCCATGGACATGACAACGAACCCCACTTGAACGTGATTGCCACTCGGCGATTGCAGCTTTCGCGCGCTGCAACGCGACGAAACGACTCAGCGAATGGAGTGGGATCGTGCGGTGATTCGTGGGGCAGGGTCTAGGCGGCTGTGGACGGCCCTGGGTCAGGGAACGAGCTTGTAGCCGCCGGTTTCGGTGACCAGGAGCTCGGCGTTGGACGGGTCCTTCTCGATCTTCTGACGCAGGCGATAGATGTGCGTCTCGAGCGTGTGGGTCGTCACCCCGGCATTGTATCCCCACACCTCGTGCAGCAGGATGTCGCGCGTGACGACTTTCTCGCTGGCCCGATAGAGATACTTGAGGATTGATGTCTCCTTCTCGGTGAGCCGAATCTTGGACCCCTTTGGATCGACGAGGAGCTTGGAGGCCGGGCGAAAACTGTACTGGCCGATCGTGAAGACGGCGTCCTCGCTCTGCTCATGCTGACGAAGCTGCGCGCGGATGCGCGCCAGAAGCACGGCAAACTTGAAGGGCTTGGTCACGTAGTCATTGGCCCCGGCATCGAGACCCAGGATCATGTCGGCGTCCGAGTCGTTGCCGGTCAACATGATGATCGGCGCCTTGAACCCGGCCTTACGCATGAGCTTGCACGCCTCCCGGCCGTCGATGTCGGGAAGGCCGACGTCGAGTACGAGGAGGTCGATGTGGCCGGACTTGGCGCTTTCCATGCCCTTTCCGGCCGTACTTGCGGTCACGACCTCGAACTCGTCGTGAAGGGCAAGTTGCTCGCGGAGGGATTCGCGAAGGTCCTCATCGTCGTCGACAATGAGGATCCGCCGGGCAGTACTCATGAAGAAGCTCCGTACGAGGCGGTGACGGCGGCGAAATCTAGCATCGGATCACCGTCCGACATAGGGTCTTGGCTCAGCCTTTTCGGCTGCGTTTGGTGGATGGGAAACCGCTCGTGTGAACAGCAACCATGTTACCGTTGTCAACGGTTTGTCGCGCTCGTCGAGCCGCGGCTGGCTCAAGGTTGGCCAATTGCGCTTTCCGTGTGCCCTAGGCCAAACCGGGCGCCGCGCCGACAAGCGCGAGGGCGATGGCGCAACGCCGATCGGACGCTGGCGCATCGTTCGTATTCTCTACCGCCGGGATCGTATCAGCCGGCCGAGAACCGCCCATCCCACTGCGCCAATCGGACCCAACGACGGTTGGTGCGATGCCGTGGGGGACGGTAACTACAATCGCTTCGTCCGTCATCCCTATCGGGCCAGCGCCGAGCGGCTGTGGCGTGAGGACCATCTTTACGATGTCGTCGTCGTCCTCGACCACAACGCGTCGCCGCGCGTGCAGGGGCGGGGCAGCGCGATCTTCATGCACGTGGCGCGCCCGAATTTTCGACCGACCGCGGGTTGCATCGCGCTGCGCCTCGCCGACCTTCGGCGGGTGCTGGCGGCTCTGCCGGCTGGCGCCGCGATCGTCGTCTCCTGAGACGGAAGCCACTTCATCGCTGCAAAAATGAGCCTGTGGCGATGCCACAGGCTCGAGTTTGGAGCACGTCTAGGGGAAGACGCGGCTCGGGAACTGGTGGGGCCCTCGGACCGGTCATGCGGTCCGAAGAGATGGGCCCAGCCCGCGCATGTGCTGCCGCGGCTGGGCCTTGCCGTCTATTGGACGACCTCGCCGTGGAGGGCGACATCGAGGCCTTCCGTCTCGGCGCTCGTATCGACACGCAGACCCATGAGCACCTTGACGATCATGAGGATTGCGAAGGTTGCAACAGCGCACCACGCCACTGTGGCCAGCACGCCGTAGATCTGAAGCGGGACCTGGGTCAGGTTGCCCTCGAGGAGGCCCGACTTGCCGCCGATCGCCTCGACAGCGAAGACGCCGGTCAGGATCGCGCCGATGATGCCGCCGACCGCGTGGACGCCGAAGACGTCGAGGCTGTCGTCGTAGCCCAGCATGCGCTTCAAGCCGCTCGAAGCGATGTAGCAGCCGATGCCGGCGGCAACACCGATGACCAGAGACCCGAACGGCCCGACAAAGCCGGACGCCGGCGTAATGGCGACGAGGCCGGCGACCGCGCCCGAGGCGATGCCGAGGATGGTCGGCTTGCGATGGAACAGCCACTCCGCGATCATCCAGGCGAGAGCGGCCGCCGCCGTTGCCAATTGCGTGACGACCATCGCCATCGCGGCGGCGCCGTTGGCGCCGAGCGCGGAGCCGGCGTTGAAGCCGAACCAGCCGACCCATAGCATCGAGGCGCCGATCATCGTCAGCACCAGATTGTGCGGGGCCAGGTTCTCCTGTCCGTAGCCCTTGCGGCGACCGAGGACGATCGCGGCGACGAGGCCGGCGATGCCCGCGTTGATGTGAACCACCGTGCCGCCGGCGAAATCGAGCACGCCGTCGTTCGCCAGGAAGCCGCCGCCCCACACCCAGTGGCAGATCGGGACGTAGACGATGAACAGCCACAGCGCCATGAAGACCAGCATGCTGGAAAACTTCATGCGATCGACGATCGAGCCGATGATGAGGGCCGGCGTGATGCAGGCGAACGTCATCTGGAAGATCATGAACAGCGACTCGGGGATCGTGGCCTGAAGGCTGTCCTTGCCAACGCCGGCGAGCATGACCTTGTCGAGGCCGCCGATGTAAGCATTGAGCGTGCCGCCATCGGAGAACGCCAGCGAGTAGCCGGCCACCGCCCAAAGGATGCTGACCAGGCACACCGTCGCGAACACCATCATGCAGGTGTTGAGCACGTTCTTCTTGCGGACCATGCCGCCGTAGAAGAGAGCGAGGCCGGGAATGCTCATGAACAGAACGAGCGCCGTGGACACCAGCATCCACGCGGTGTCGCCCGTGTCGAGCTTGGGCGGGGGTGCGGCGGCCTGCGCAAGCGCGGGCAGCGCGCTCAGCAGAGATGCGGTCGTCGCGACCAGCAGGCCGGCAGCCGAGCGTCTCAGATAGGCGAAGTGCATCGTTAGAACTCCCCGTTTGGATTCGTTAGACCACTCAAAGTCCGTTGGTTGCCGGCTCAGAGAGCCCCCTCGTCCGTTTCACCCGTGCGGATGCGAAGCGTGTGCTCGACGGATGAAACGAAGATCTTGCCGTCGCCGATCTGGCCGGTCTTGGCGGCGCGCGCGATGGCCTCGACGGCCTTCTCGGCATCCGCCGCGGGCACCACCACCTCGATCTTGAGCTTGGGCAGAAAGCTGACGGCGTACTCGGCGCCGCGGTAGATCTCGGTGTGACCCTTCTGGCGGCCGTACCCCTTCACCTCGGTCACGGTCATGCCCTGGAGGCCGAGATCGGTCAGCGCGGTGCGGACCTCCTCGAGCTTGAAGGGCTTGATGATCGCGGAGACCAGCTTCATGTGAGCACCCCCTGGTTGATCTGGCGGCGGACGGCCACGGTGGTGGCCCGACGCGCGCAGTCGCTGCAGCGCAACGAATGCGCGCCCGCTTCAGCCTGGTTAAGGAGTCAAGAGCTGTGCCAACTTGCTGGCGGCGCAGTAACCTGCTGATATTGCGCCGATAAGTTGATGGCGTCGGCGCTGGTGGCACCAGCAGCGCGACCTTCAGTGACTAAAAATTGGGCAAATCCGCGAATTTGCCCACTATTTCACCGTGAATGCCGTGTCGCGGACACGTACGAGGCCTTCCTGCGTGGCCGAGGCGACGAGCACGCCATCGCGGGTGAAAACTTGACCGCGGCAGAAGCCCCGGCTGCCGGAGGCCGATGGGCTCTCTTGGGCGTAGAGCAGCCACTCGTCGGCGCGGAACGGCCGGTGTACCCACAGCGCGTGATCGAGACTCGCGAGCTGGATGTCGGTGTCGAACAGTAGCTTGCCGTGGGGGATAAGGGCAGTATCGAGCAAGGTGAAGTCGGACGCATACGCCAGCACGCACTGGTGCAGCTTGGGATCGTCCGGCAGCGTGCCATTGGCGCGCATCCAGGTGTACTGCACCGGCTCGCTGCTGGCGCGCGTCAGGTACCGGCCGATGTCGGTGGGACGCATCTCGATCGGGCGCTCGCGCTGCCAGTAGGACCGGATGTTGTCCGGGAGGCGTGCGAGCAATTGCTCCTGGAGCTCACGCTCGCTCGGAAGGTCTTCGGGGAAGGGAACCTCCGGCATCGTCATGCGGTGATCGAAGCCCTCCTCCTGCTTGTGGAACGAGGCGTTCATGGTGAAGATGGCACGACCGTGCTGGATCGCCTTGACGCGCCGAGTCGTGAAGCTGCCGCCGTCCCTGATCTTCTCCACCTCGTAGATGAGGGGGTGGCGAGGGTCGCCGCCGAGCAGAAAATACCCATGCATCGAATGCACCGTGCGCTCGGGCTCGACGGTGCGGACGGCGGCCACCAGGGCCTGCCCCAGAACCTGGCCGCCGTAGACGCGCTGCCACCCCTGCGACGGGCTTTGGCCGCGGAACAGGTTCTGTTCAAGCTGCTCGAGGTCCAGTATGGACAACAGAGATTCGAGCGCCGTCGGCACCGGCTTGGTCGTGGGTGGCATGGCAGGCTCGTCGTTAGGATCGTACGGTCGTTGCGGCGCAGAGGACGGCAGCCGCTCTGGCCTGTCAAGTCACGCGCGCCGCTGGTTGCGGCCCTGCGGAGGCCCTCGGTGGCGCCAGCGCAAAATCAGATGAACACGGCAGATGTCGCGATTGCCGGAGGGAGCTACGCCGGCCTCGCGCTGGCTCTGGCGCTGGCCCGCGCGCTGCCGGATCTCCGCGTGATCGTGCTCGACCGGGTGATGCCCGGCGCCGTTCCGGCGGCGGCGAACGACAACCGCGCCTCGGCCCTGTCGGCGGCCTCACGGCAGATGCTGACCGCGCTCGGCGTGTGGCCGCGGCTTGCCAGCGATGCGCAGCCGGTGACCGAAATTCAGATCACCGACTCGAGCCTCGATGCTGGAGTGCGCCCGATTCTGGTCCGCTACGACAACAGCGTCGAAGGCGGCGAGATCGCGACGCACATCGTTGCCAATGCCGACCTCAACGCCGCGCTGGCCGAGGCGGTTGCGACTGAGGTGCGGGTTCGGTTGATGGCTCCGGCGGCAGTCGCCGGTCTTCGGCACGCCGAGACGGGTGTCGTGTTGGTGCTTGCCGACGGACGCGAGGTGCACGCGGCGCTGGCGGTTGCGGCCGACGGTCGCGGATCGCCGCTGCGCGGCGCCGCCGGGATCAAGACGGTGAGCCGGAGCTACGATCAGATCGGGATCGTCACGACGGTAGTGCACGCGCAGCCGCATGGCGGTCGCGCGGTTCAGCATTTCCTGCCGGCTGGTCCCTTCGCCATTCTGCCGCTCACCGGCAACCGCTCCTGCGTCACCTGGAGCGAGGGGGCGGAGGAGGCGCGGCGGGTCCTGGCGCTGACCGACGAGGCGTTCGAGGCCGAGGTCCAACGCCGGTTCGGTGGCCGGCTCGGGGCGGTGCGAGTCGAGGGCGGGCGCCAATCGTGGCCGCTCGAGATGCACCTGGCGCGAAGCTATGTGAGCCGGCGGCTAGCGCTAATCGGGGATGCAGCGCACGTCGTGCATCCGATTGCAGGACAGGGGCTCAATCTGGCGCTGCGCGACGTGGCGGCGCTGACCGAGGTGGTGGCCGATGCGATGCGGCTTGGTCTCGATGCGGGAGACGGCGAATCCTTGGCCCGCTACGAGCGCTGGCGGCGGTTCGACTCGACGCAGTCGGCGATGACCTACGATGCGCTCAACACACTGTTCGCCAACGACTGGGCATTGCTGCGCTCGGCGCGCGAGTTGGGGCTCGGCCTCGTCGACCGCTCGCCGGCGCTCAAGTCGTGGTTCGTGCACGAGGCGGCCGGCCTCACGGGGGAGGTGCCGCGCCTGCTCAGGGGCGAGCCCGTGTGAGGGTCACAGCCGCATCTTCATGCCGTGGTGGGTGGCGCTGAAGCCGAGGCGCTCGTAGAAGCGGCGGGTGTGCTCGCGGCGCGCGTCGGTGGTGAGCTGGACGAGCACGCAGCCACGCTGTCTGGCGAGCGCGATCGCATGCTGCATCATGCGGGTCCCAAGGTTTTGCCCGCGCAGGTCGCTGGCCACTCGTACGCTCTCGATCTGAGCGCGCTCGCCGCCGGCATAGCTCAAGCCGCGAATGAAGGTGAGCTGGAAGCAGCCGACGATGCGGCCGGCCTGCTCGGCGACGATGATGTCGTTGTCGGGGCTGTCCGCAATGGCGCGGAACGCGCTCCGGTAGGCGTGCGGATCGACGTCGAAGAGCGGGTTGCGGGTCCGGCCGAGGGCATCGTCTGCCAGCAGCGCGACGATGGCCGGCAGATCGTCGCTCCGCGCGGAGCGAAACGTCACATCGCTATTGGCGTCTTGGCTGCTCACGGCTCGTCCTGCTCGTCGGATGCGGCTGGGGGCACGACCACGACCCGCCGCCGGGCGAGATCGACCTCGGGGACGCAGGCATCGGTGAACGGCACGAACTCGGTGCGGGCTTCGCCGGCGAGCTTGATCTCAAGCAAGTCGCCAGCGCCGTAGTTGGCGACACTGACGATCTCGCCGAGGGGGTCACCGGTCGGTGTGACGGCGTCGAGGCCGATGAGATCGGCGTGATAGAACTCGCCGTCGTCCGGGGTCGGCAGGCGGCTCCGTTCGATGTAGAGCCGCGTTCCCTTCAAAGCTTCCGCACTCGTTCGGTCGCCGACACCGGCCACCCGCACGACCACACCCTTCGGTGTGATGCGACGAACGGTGAGCTCGTAGGTGCGCGTGCCCGCATCATCCGACAACGGTCCATAGGCTCCGATGTCGTCGGGCGCCGCGGCGTAGCTCTTGACGAGCACCTCGCCGCGGATGCCGTGGGCGCCGGAAATATGACCGAGCAGGATGCGCCGTGGTCGCGCCGTCATCTCCCGCCTCAAGCGGCTGGCTGGTCGCCTGAGGCTGCCTTCTCCGCGGCTTCCTTGGCCTTCTCGGCCTGGGCGGCTTCGCGCTCGAGGCGCTTCTTCCTCGGCTTGGACTTCTGCGGGTTGTTGCGCGACTCGCGCTTCAGCAGGCCGGAGGCATCGAGAAAGCGGGCGACGCGATCGGTTGGCTGGGCGCCCACCGACAGCCAGTGCTTGGCGCGCTCGACGTCGAGCTTCACGCGGTTCGCATCGTCCTTCTTGAGCATCGGGTCGAAGGTGCCGATCTGCTCGATGTAGCGGCCGTCACGCGGGGCCGCGCTCTTGGTCACGACGATGTAGTAGTAGGGGCGCTTCTTGGTGCCGCCGCGCGACAGTCTCAGTTTCACTGACATGCTCTTCTCCTGGTTTTCAATTCACGTTGCTGGTTGCTGTTGGGGTCCGGGGTGGCGGTAGATGCCGATGACGTGGCCCCGGAGCTCGTGGTCGCGTTCGTGGACGGCGCCGAGGCGCGCGGCGACGCGGCGGGAGGCCGCATTCTCGGCCGCGATGAAGCTCGCCGCCGTGGTCCAGCCGAGGCTGCCGTAGGCGAAATCGCGCGCACGGCGGGCCGCTTCCGTCGCATAGCCGCGGCCCTGAGCCTCGGCGAGCAGGCACCACATGATCTCCGGCTCGGGCCAGCCGCTGGGATTCCACAGGCCGGTGTAGCCGACGAAGCGGCCGGTCGATTTTTCCTCGAGAACCCAGTTGCCGTACCCGCGCAGATTCCAGTGGCCGGTGAACATCGCCATGCGGCGCCAGGCGTCCTCCCGGCTGCAGGCGCCGCCGACGAAACGGGCGGTCGCCTCGTTGGCGCAGAAGGCCGCGAACGGCTCGACGTCCTCGTCGCGCCAATGGCGAAAGCGCAGTCGCTCACTCTCCAGCTCGATGCGCATGGCTATTTCTTCTTGCCGGGCAGGCCGGGAAAGCGCGGTGCGCCGCCCAGACCGGGCAAGCCGCCGCCAAGTCCCGGCAGCTTGGGCAGGCCGCCCGGCGGCAATCCGGGCAGACCCTTGGGAAGCTCGCCCTTCTTCATCTGCTCGATCATCTCGGGTGTCGGCTCCGGCATGCCGCCAGCGCCGCCGAACATCCGCGCGAACATCCCCTTGTTCTTGCCCATGGCCTTCATCATGTCGGCCATCTGGCGATGCATCTTGAGGAGCTTGTTGACGTCCTCGACCTTGGTGCCGGAGCCGGCGGCGATGCGGCGGCGGCGCTTGCCGTCGACGATCTTGGGACTGCGCCGCTCCTTGCGCGTCATCGAGGTGATGATGGCGTGCTGGCGCTTCAGCACGCGGTCGTCGAGATTGGCTTCCGAGATCTGGTTCTTGATCTTGCCGATGCCCGGCAGCATGCCGAGGACGCCGGACATGCCGCCGATCTTCTGCATCTGCTTCAGCTGCTCGGCGAGGTCGTCGAGATCGAAGTCGCCCGACTTCATCTTCTGCGCGATGGCCTTGGCCTTGTCGGCATCGATGGTCTGGGCGGCCTTCTCGACGAGGCTGACAATGTCGCCCATGCCGAGAATCCGGCCGGCGACGCGCTGCGGGTGGAAGTCTTCCAGCGCGTCCCACTTTTCGCCGACGCCCATCAATTTGATCGGCTTGCCGGTGACGGCGCGCATGGAAAGCGCCGCACCGCCGCGGCCGTCGCCGTCGACGCGGGTCAACACGATGCCGGTGATGCCGACGCGGCCTTCGAACGCCTTGGCGGTGTTGACGGCGTCCTGACCGGTGAGGCTGTCGGCGACGAGGAGGACCTCGTGCGGCTGGGTTGCCGCCTTGACCTCGGCGACCTCGGCCATCAGGGCTTCGTCGACCGTGGTGCGGCCGGCGGTATCGAGCAGGACGACGTCGTAGCCGCCGAGACGGCTCGCCTCGAGCGCGCGCTTGGCGATCTGCAGCGGGGTCTGCCCCGCGATGATCGGCAGGGTGGCGACGCTGGTCTGCTCGCCGAGCACGCGAAGCTGCTCCTGGGCGGCCGGGCGGCGGGTGTCGAGCGACGCCATCAGGACTTTCTTCTTGTCCCGATTGGTCAGGCGCCACGCGATCTTGGCGGTCGAGGTGGTCTTGCCCGAGCCCTGCAGGCCAACCATCAGGATCGGCACGGGCGGGGCGGCGACGAGATCAATGGGCTGGGCGTCCGAGCCCAGCATGGCGACCAGCTCGTCATGGACGATCTTGACCACCATCTGGCCGGGCGTCACCGACTTGACGACGTCCTGGCCGACGGCCTTGGCCCTCACCTTCTCGGTGAAGTCCTTGACGACGTCGAGCGCCACATCGGCCTCGAGCAGGGCGCGGCGCACCTCGCGCATGGCCTCGGCGACATCGCTGTCGGTCAGCGCGCCGCGCCGGGTCAGCTTGTCGAAGATGCCTGAGAGGCGATCGGAGAGGGATTGGAACATCGCGCCGCTGCCTTCAGTCGGAGACGCGGAGCTCGTCGTAGCTCACCATGACGTGAGTCGCGTAGGCCGGCCGGGCCGCGAGACGCGCATAGTAGGCTTCGAGATTGGGCAGGCTCGGGCGGGCAATGGGGAGCGTGAAGTACCGGTAAAGGCTGGTGCCGAGCGGGATGTCACCGATAGTGAGGCTGTCGCCCGAGATGAACGGCTTGCTCGCCAGCTCGCGGTCGGCGGTCGCGTATTTCTCGCCCAGGCGCTTGGCTCCGTCCGCGATGGCCGGCTTGTTCTGCTTGGACGGTGCGGTGCGGATCAGGCCACCGAACACGGTCCAGGAATCCGCGCCCAACGTATTCGGCACCCAATCCATCCATTTGTCGGAGCGGGCGCGCGCCTTGGCGTCGGCCGGCCACAGGCGGCCTTGTCCGTACTGGGCGGCGAGGTAGCGCACGATGGCGTGGCTTTCCCACACGGTGAGGTCGCCGTCCTGGAGCGTCGGGACGAGGGCGTTCGGGTTCATCGCGCGATAGGCCGGCGTCTCGAGCCCGCCGAACTTGCCACCGACATCGACGCGCTCATGCGGAATTGCGAGCTCGCCGACAGCCCACATGGCCTTCTGGACGTTACTCGAGGTGGCCCGGCCCCAGATTTTCAGCATGTGCCCATCTCCTTTCGGCGAACTCGCTCGTCCAATGCAAAACACACCCGCGGGCGATACTCGCCGGCGGGCGTTGACCTCCTGCCGCAGGGTTAACCGCGGTCAGGATGGCGGCTCGTGATCACGGGCCGTCAGAATGGCCGGCACCATCTGCGAAGGCGCCTGAAAAGTCAAATGTGGCGTTGCGGTGCGGGGACGCAACCCTTCTTGCGGCGGCGACGTTAGGCCCTCAGGTAGCAATCCGGAGGCCCGGAATGACCGATCCTCATCAGGGGAACCCCCACCGTGATGAAGAGCCGAAGGTGTTGGACCCGGTCGAGGCGCGGCAAGCCCTTCCCGGCCGCCCGGTGTTCACCGTGCTCAAGGTGTCGCTGACGCTGGCGATCCTCGTCGGCATCGTCCTCGTGGCGTGGTTCTGGCAGCAAACCCCCGGCGCTTAGTACGGACGCGACGTCAGATCCGCCCATGCGCCCTGGCGGAGCGCGCAATCGCGAAAACGCGGCGCATGCGTGCGGCATCTCGCCGGTCGAGACAGAGACAGCGGCAGCACAGGAAGGGGTGGCCGCGCGTGAGCCGAAGAGGGAGGATACGCGCGGAGGTTTCGACCGGTCCGTTCAAAGTGTACAGCTCTCAAGGCAGGGTCAGGCGGAGGACGCGGCCGTCCGGGTTGTCGGTCAAGACATAGACCGCGCCGTCGGGACCTTGACGCACGTCGCGAATTCGTTCGCCAAGATCCTCCAGCAATCGTTCCTCGGCGACAATAGTCTCTCCCCGCAGCACCAGGCGGGCCAGATGCTGCTTGGCGAGGGCTCCCACGAACAGCGAATTCTTCCAGGCCGGAAAGCGATCCGACGTGTAAAAGGCCATGCCCGACGGGGCGATCGAGGGGTCCCAATAGTAGATCGGCTGCTCCATGCCGGCCTTGCTCGTCCCCTCGCCGATCTTGGCCCCCGAGTAGTCGCGACCGTAGGTGATGACCGGCCAACCGTAGTTCTTGCCCTTGTCCGGAATGTTGACCTCGTCGCCGCCGCGGGCGCCGTGCTCGACCACCCAGAGCTTGCCGCTGGCCGGGTTGATGGCGGCGGACTGCGGATTGCGATGACCGTAGCTCCAGATCTCGGGCCGGACGCCGGCGCGGCCGACGAACGGGTTGTCCTTGGGCACCGTGCCGTCGAGGCCGATGCGCACCACCTTGCCCCAGTGCCGGCCGAGATCCTGCGCGTAGTCGCGCTGGAAGCGCTCGCCGAGCGTCACGAAGAGGTGGCCGTCCGGTGCAAAGGCCAGGCGGGAGCCGAAGTGCAGGCCGCCCGTCGATGAGGGCTCCTGGCGAAAAATCACTTGCGTATCCGCAAGACGGGCACCGGCGCCGTCGGTCAAGAGACGGGCGCGCGCCACAGCGGTGCCGTTGCCGCCTCCGCTGCGGGGCTCGGAGTACGTGAAGACGATGAGATTGCTGGTCGCGAAATCGGGGGCGAGGGCGACATCGAGCAGCCCGCCCTGATTTTGCGCCACGACTTCGGGAACACCCGCGATCGGCGGCGACAGCGCACCATCGGTGCCGACGAGCCTCATGCGGCCCGGACGCTCGGTGACTAGCATTCTGCCGTCGGGGAGGAACTGCATGCCCCATGGGTGAGCGAGGCCCTTCGCGACGACATCGACTTTAACGGCGCTCTTTTTCGCAGGCGCCGGAGCATTCGTCGAGGCGGCCACGGCGGGGCTTGCCCAGATCGCCAGCATCAAGCTCAGCAGAGGGTAGATATGCATGATCGGACCTATTCTGATCGCATGGAGCTACTATCATCGGGGGCAGCCGATCCTACCGATGTGTGTCGCCACGGGTGCGTTGCTCGCGTGTGCTGCCGTCAGGGAAAGTGGTGTTCCGAGGGTGTTGTTCCAGCGGCCCGTATCCGGAATGCCAGGGGGTGCCGTTCATGAGGCTGCGAACGAGACGGATCCTTTGGGGCCTGGTCGGCGTCTGCCTGGCCGTGGGCGTGATCACCAGCTTTCTCCTTCTGCTCGGGCCTCCCGACCGGCCGTGGCAGGCGATGGTGCGGGAGCTCGGCGTTCTTGTCGATGTCCTGGCCCTGGTGTTCTGGCTGCTTATTTTCACCATTCCTCTGTGGCGCCGCCGCCGCTAGGGCGGCGCGTCCGCCGGCCGCTGTTGTCATTCGGCGACGCTTTGCCATATATGGCGCATGACTGAGCTGGCCACCCTGCCGTTTCGCAAGATGAACGGTCTCGGCAACGAGATCGTGGTGATCGATTTTCGCGGCAGCGATGCGGTGCTGACGGAAGGGGAGGCGCGGGCCATCGCCAGCCGCCCCGAGTCGCACTTCGACCAACTCATGGCGCTCCACGATCCGCGCACGGCCGGGTCGGACGCCTACGTGCGGATCTACAACGCCGACGGCTCGAGCGCCGGGGCCTGCGGCAATGGGATGCGCTGCATCGGTTGGGTGGTCTCGCGCGATCTCGCGCGTGCGGACGTGAAGTTCGAGACCCAGGCCGGCCTGCTCGATGTCCACGTCGACAGCCTCGCCCGCATCACCGTCGACATGGGGGAGCCGCGGTTCCGGTGGGACGAGATTCCGCTGGCCGAGCCGTTCCGGGATACGCGCCATATCGAGCTTCAGATCGGCCCCATCGATAAACCGATCCTCCACTCGCCGTCGGCTGTCAGCATCGGCAATCCGCATGCCGTGTTCTGGGTCGACGACGTCGAGGCCTACGACCTCGGCCGGATCGGCCCGTTGCTCGAGCACCACCCGATCTTTCCCGATCGGGCCAACATCTCGCTCGCTCACGTGACGTCGCCCACGAGCGTGACAGTGCGGACGTGGGAGCGCGGCGCCGGCTTGACGCGCGCCTGCGGCTCGGGTGCGTGTGCGGTCGCAGTTTCGGCGGCGCGGACCGGACGCACCGAGCGCACGGTTGCGGTTCGGGTTCCCGGTGGGGTGCTCGAGATTGCGTGGACGGACGCGAACCGGGTTCTCATGACGGGGCCGGCCGAGCTGGAATACGAAGGGCGGATCGACCGGGCGGGCCTTCATCGCGAGGTCGCGTAGCTGCCGCCGGGCCTCCTTAGCGCGAGCCTATGCTAACCTTGGCCAACCGAACCGGCCTATTCCGGTTCGGTTGCGAGCCAGAGACACGAGAACACACACAGACGCGAGATGTCCGAGCCGACCGTCATCACGTTGGGTTGCCGCCTCAACGCCTCGGAGTCCGAGGCGATTAGCGCGCATGCGCGCGCGGCGGGGCTCGAGGATGCGGTCATTGTCAACACCTGCGCGGTGACGGCGGAGGCGGTTCGGCAGGCGGCGCAGACGATCCGCAAGATGCGCCGGGAGCGGCCCGAGGCGCAGATCATCGTCACGGGCTGCGCCGCGCAGATCGAGCCGGAGCGGTTTGCCGCGATGATCGAGGTCGACCAGGTGATCGGCAATGCCGAGAAGCTCGAGCCTGCGACCTATCGCGCGCTTCGCGCCGACGATTTGGAGCGGGTGAAGGTCAACGACATCATGGCCGTGCGCGAGACGGCGCCGCAGCTCGTCGCCGGCTTCGGCACGCGGGCGCGCGCCTATGTCCAAGTGCAGAACGGGTGCGACCATCGCTGCACGTTCTGCATCATTCCTTACGGGCGGGGGCCGTCGCGGTCCGTGCCGGCGGGTGAGGTCGTCTCGCAGGTGCGCCGGCTCGTCGAGGCTGGGTATCGCGAGATCGTTCTGACCGGCGTCGACATCACGTCGTACGGCGGCGATCTTCCCGCGGCGCCGACTTTGGGCCGGCTGGTGCGCCAGATCCTGCGCCACGTTCCCGAGCTCGATCGGCTCCGGCTGTCGTCGATCGATCAGGTCGAGGCGGACACCCATCTGATGGACGCCATCGCGGACGAGCCGCGGCTGATGCCCCATTTTCACCTTTCGATGCAGGCGGGCGACGATCTGATCCTCAAGCGCATGAAGCGGCGCCATTTGCGGCGCGATGCCATCGCGTTCTGCGAGCGCGTGCGGGGGTTGCGCCCCGATGTGGTGTTCGGCGCGGATCTGATCGCCGGCTTTCCGACCGAGACCGAGGCGATGTTCGACAATACGATGCGGCTCGTCGACGAGGCTGGGCTGACGTTCCTCCATGTCTTCCCGTTCTCCCCGCGTACAGGGACGCCGGCGGCGCGGATGCCCCAGGTCGCGCGTCCCGAGATCAAGGTGCGGGCGGCGCGATTGCGGGCCAAGGGCGAGGCGGCGCTCGAGGGCTACCTGGCAAGCCAGGGCGGACGCACCGTCGAAGTGCTGATGGAAAGCGGCGCGAAGGGTCGCACACCACAGTTCGCCGAGGTCATGGTCGATCAGGTCCGCGGGCCCGCGGAGCTGGTCGCGGCGCGGGTCGTGTCCCACAACGGCCGCCACCTGGTCGCGGAGATCGCGACGTGAGCGAGCCGAAGGACAAGCGCTCCCTGTTCGGGCGCCTGCTCGGCCGAGGCGATGGCGGGCCGTCGTCGCCCGCCCTTGCTGAGACGGACGAGGTGCGCGCCGCCTCAGACTTACCCGACGCGCCATCGGATGCGCCGCCGCCGGCCAAGCAAGGCTGGCTGTCACGGCTGACGGCGGGCCTGGCGAAGACTTCATCGAAGCTGTCGGACGGCATCGCGGCGGTTTTCACCAAGCGCAAGCTCGATGCCGGTACGCTCGAGGAGCTCGAGGACCTTCTCATCCAGGCGGATCTCGGTGTCGAGACGGCCGGCCGAATCACCAACGCCCTGTCCAAAGGGCGCTACGAGAAGGGGATTTCGACCGAGGACGTCGCCGCGGTGCTCGCGTCGGAAATCGAGCGCGTGCTGCAGCCTATTGCCAAGCCGCTGGACATCGCCGGCGTCCGGCCCCACGTGATCCTCGTCGTCGGCGTCAACGGCACCGGCAAGACGACGACGATCGGAAAACTGGCGGCGCAATTCATTGGCTCCGGCAAGCGGGTGATGATCGCGGCAGGTGACACCTTCCGCGCGGCGGCGATCGACCAACTCAAGGTCTGGGGCGAGCGAACCGGTGCGGAGGTGGTGGCGCGACCGGTCGGATCGGACGCGCCGGCCCTGGCCTTCGACGCCATCAAGGCGTCGCAGGAGGGTGGCTATGATGTGTTGCTTATCGATACCGCTGGCCGCCTGCAGAACAAACAAGGCCTCATGGACGAACTCGAGAAGGTGATCCGCGTTCTCAAGAAAGTGGACCCCGCGGCGCCTCACGACGTCCTTCTCGTGCTGGACGCCACGACCGGCCAGAACGCCCTGTCCCAGGTGGATGTTTTCCGCGAGCGGGCGGGCGTGACGGGCCTCGTCATGACCAAGCTCGATGGTACGGCGCGAGGTGGCATCCTGGTTGCAATTGCGGCGAAGTATGGGATGCCGGTCCACGCCATCGGCGTCGGCGAAGGGGTCGACGATCTGCAACCGTTCGACGCACGGGAGTTTGCGCGAGCGATTGCGGTAGGCTAGGAATTTTGTGACGGGTCGATGTTGCCGCAAAATGTTGGCGGCGCACCGCCGTCTCAGGGATCAGAATCACGCATGGCCTGGATCAAGCGCGCCTTTCCTTTCACCGCCGAGCAATCCGTCAATATTCTCAGCGAGTTCGGTCCGCTTGTGACGATGTTCGTCGTCAATGCGCTCTATGGCATCGACATCGGGACCTGGGCGCTGATCATCTCGACCGGCATCGCCATGGCGGTGATGCGGGCTGTGCTCCAGCGCTTCCCGGTTTTTCCGGTTATCGCGAGCACCGTGACCATCACGTTCGGTGTCTTGACGCTGGTGACAGGCAACCCGATGTGGGTGCAGATCAAGGTCACTATATTCAATGCCCTGTTCGCGGTGTTCCTGTTCGGCGGACTTTGGCTTCGGAAGAATTTCTTCAAGTATGTCTTCGAGAAGACCTTCCACTATACGCAGGAAGGCTGGGACAGGTTCACGTTCAGCTTTGCTTGCTTCTTTGTTCTGACAGCGGTCTTGAATGAAATCGTGCGGTTGAGCTTTAAAGATACGGCCGTATACACGGTGCTCGGGCACGAGATGAACGGGGTCAACGTGTGGATCCTGTTCAAGATCGCCTTCATCATGCCGTTAAGTGCGGTGTACGCGTGGTTCTTGACCCGCGTGATGCAGAAGCACCGGATCGTGTCCCCGGAGGACGCGGCTCCCAGTCCGCCGGATCCCAAAGGCCACCGCGGCGCTGAGTTGAGCTATGCGGTCGCCGATAGCAAGGCGCGCTCCTCGCCGGTGCGCTGAGGGTTGAGGCCATGACCACTGATCCGTCCGTTCAAGCCCACCAGGGTGGCGACTCGCATGGCGCGCCCCTGCTCAAGCTCTTGTTCGAGGTCGGGCCGCTCGCCGTCTTCTTCCTCGTGAACTCGATGCTGGGGATTTTCTGGGGCACCGGCTTCTTCATGGTGGCCACCGCCATATCGCTGGTGGCGTCCCGGGTTTTCTTCGGCCGGATTCCGATGATGCCGCTCGTATCAGGTGGCTTCGTCGTGGTGTTCGGCAGCCTCACGCTGCTCCTGCAGGACGCTACCTTCATCAAGATGAAGCCCACCATCGTCAATTCGCTGTTCGCGACCTTCCTTCTCGGCGGCCTGGTTTTTGGCCGCTCGCTTCTGCGCATCCTGATGGGAGACTTGTTTCAACTGTCGGACGAAGGGTGGGCCAAGCTCACCTTTCGTTGGGGCTTGTTCTTCATCGTGCTCGCCGTTCTGAACGAGGTGGTTTGGCGCAATTTTTCCGAAAGCTTTTGGCTGGGCTTCAAGATCTGGGGCGTGATGCCGCTCACCATGATCTTTGCGGTCTCGCAGCTCGGTTTGTTGAAGCGGCACGAGACCGTGCGCGCTGAGTGACGCGAGCGTGTGGCGCACGTACCCGGCGTGCAAATCAGATTCAGTTAGCAGCGTTCAATATTCTGGACAGGCGGTGCGAACTGGTATCTCATGGGCCTGTCATCTCGAAATCCAGCGCCTCAGGCGCCATCGCCTCAGGGTGACCTGAGCCCGATGTCGACGGACCAAAGCCCCGCCACATGCCTCGCGACAGATCTGCAGAACGCCTCGGGCGTTCGCCTATTCACCTCCTGCACCGGGCAGGCCAATCTGCCGGCGATGTGTTCCAAGCCGAGATGGCGCGCGAGGAGCTGACACCGCGTCAGTATGCGGTGCTCGTGACGGTCGCCGAGAACGAGGGACTCAGCCAAACCCACCTGGTCGAGAGAACCGGCATCGACCGCTCCACGCTCGCGGACGTCATCCGTCGCATGCTGAAGAAGGGATTGATTCAGCGTCGGCGGATGAAAGCCGATGCGCGCGCCTATTCGGTGAAGCTCACCGAGGAGGGGCGGCGCATGCTGTCGATGGCGGAGCCGATGGCGCAGAGGGTGGATGAGAAAATCCTTTCGGTGCTGCCGGGCGGCGAGCGCGATCGCTTTCTGAAGGATCTCGATTTGATCGTCCGTGCGCTCGATACGACCCCGCTTCTGCGGGAGGGGGACGATTGACGGCCAGCCGCCCTGTCCTGGGCAGGCGCGGGGTCGTCATTTGGCATTCTTGACCATTGCTGGGATGATGCCGGGCCGTCTTGGTGCGGTGTAGCGAACCCATTGAAAGGTACCGCGCGAGGTGGCCTCGGGCGATGTGTGCCGAGCGCCCTCGGCGCGCGTTAGCCAATGTCAATAATATGTTGTCAACGCTGGCTTCCTGAGGAATGATTACCAAACGATTAATGACCAAGGGTAGGTCATTGTCGTTTGGGGCCCTCGATGAAAGCTGCTGCCGTCGTCCCCACGCGCGAACCCACTCCGGCGCCCGTTCGTCGCGAGGGTTTGTTGCCGGGGCATCCGCTTCTGTCGGAAATCACTTTGGAGTACGGCCCGCGCGAGCTGCTGGGCCAGTTCTTCCTGCGCGCCGAAGCGGCGGCCCGGGCCCGCGGCGTGTATCTGTCGTTCGCTCCCTTGAGCGACCTGGTCGAGACCAATCGCCGACACCGCGATAGCTGGCGTCCGCTCATTCCCGTGTTCGATCCCGCCTATGGCATCGCTCCGGGCACGACCTTCGGTATCGTCGGGCGCAACAGCACCGGCGATATCGTGGCAACCCAGGCGGCGCGTCTCTATTCCTGGGGTGGGACGAGCTTCCAGGAGGAAGCGGAAAGCCTGCGGCTGTTCTATCGGCAGCCGGAACAGTTCAAAGGACCGAGTGAAGAGATTCAGGTCACGGCGGCCGGGGCGCCGCACGTTGCGGGGCAGGTCGTCTTCTCGGGCGGCGGTTGGTACCGGCCGGATTACCGCAAGCGCTGGCTGTCGGGCATCCTGCCGCGTATTTCGCGGGCCTACGCCTTTACGCGCTGGTCGTCGGATTTCACGATCAGCATCATGGCTGACGGCGTGATCAAGGGCGGCATGGCCGAGCGCTGTGGCTACACCAATGTCGATTGGTTCGTCGATCTCAAGGATACACCCGTCGGCACCGTGCGGTGTGCGCTGGTGTGGATGAAGGCCAAGCAGCTTGTCGAGGATCTAGACGCTTTTCTGAAGCGCTTCGACACGGAGATCGATCGTGTCGTCTATGATCGAACCGGCTAGCAGCCAGGATCCGCCCTGCCCCGCAGTGCACGGCAGGATCAGGCGCTTGTAGCGCCGACGGGAGCGGCCTTCCTTCGGGCGCGTGATGATCGCATCGACATCGCTCAAGGACGGTATGCCCTGCCGCAGCGTTTGCCGGTAGGCCGAGGCGACCCAGCGGCCATAGGGACGGTCGGGCTGCTCCTCGACGGGGATGCCGTTGGCGCGCGACATCCAGGCGGCGTCGTAGCTCAGGAAACCGTCGCCCATGTCCTCGATGACCAGGCGGTTCTCGTTGTTATTGACGAGGACGAAACGGCCCTTGACGACCTGCTGCAGGATCGAGCGAAGGCCGTCGCGATGGACGTTGCGCGCAAGCTCCGGCCAGTAGTTCAGAAGCGAGCGCAACGGACTGGTCTGCGGCAGGCTGACAAAATCGATCGCCTTCGAGACGAAGTCGCCGGGGCGTGCGATCTGGTTCAAGCTGACGAGTTGAATGAGCCGCTGGAGAGCGATGTCACTCGCCGCGTGGAGCTCGATCTTCCAGTCCTGGTCGAAGCTCGACGTGACGATCCGCTCGAAGTGGCGCTCGGCCAGCCAATCCACCAGGGCGTCGAAGGTCGACTCGGAGACGATGCTCGGACGTGTGCGAATTTCGCACGATTTTCCGTACACGTTGATCGCGACGAACCCCAGGTTGCGAACGAGGTAGTCGGACAGCTCGTTGGTCGCATAGGGAGAGCCGAAGTTTTGGCGCAGCCGCGCCAATCCTCCGGGCCAGACGTCCCCTTTATCGTCTATCAGAACCAACGTCATGCGGCGGCCGAATTACGCCTTTTCCGGCAGGCGGATTGCTCCATTGTCCAGAGCATTGAGGCGCATAGGTCGCTAAAAAACTCATAAACAAGGTATGCAAATTTAGCGCATCAAACCAATTTCCAGGAAATTTGATCACATTGCGAGGCGAAATGCGCCTCTGGGGCACAAAACTGGGCTCGGGGCCCGCCGCCGGGTGCTCTTTTGGGTCGAGCGGGTCCGGCGGCGGACTACGAGGTGATTACGCCGCTTTCTTGAGAAGATTGCGGTTGATCAGGGTTTCGGCGATCTGAATGGCATTGAGAGCGGCGCCCTTGAGGAGGTTGTCGGCGACGATCCACATGGCCAGGCCATTGTCGATGGTGGTGTCCTCGCGAATGCGCGACACATAGGTCGCGAACTCGCCGGCGGCTTCGACCGGCGTGACGTAGCCGCCCGGCTCCCGCTTGTCGACGACCATGACGCCCGGCGATTCGCGCAGAATGCTGCGCGCCTCCTCGACCGATATCGGTTTCTCAAACTCGATATTGACCGCTTCGGCATGCCCGACAAAAACCGGAACCCGCACGCATGTGGCCGTGACCTTGATTTTTGGGTCGAGAATTTTCTTGGTCTCGGCCAGCATTTTCCATTCCTCTTTCGTGTATCCGTCCTCCATGAAGACGTCGATATGAGGAATGCAATTGAAGGCGATCTCTTTCGGAAACTTCTTGGGCTCGTACTCCTGACCGGGGACGTACTTGCCCTTGGTCTGGTTCCACAGCTCGTCCATCGCGTCCTTGCCGGCGCCGGACACCGACTGATAGGTCGCGACCACCACCCGCTTGATGCGGGCGACGTCGTGCAGCGGCTTCAGCACCACGACCATCTGGGCCGTCGAGCAGTTGGGGTTGGCGATGATCATCTTCTTCGCGTAGCCGGCCACTGCGTCCGCGTTGACCTCGGGCACGACAAGGGGAACGTCCATGTCGTAGCGCCACGCCGAAGAGTTATCGATGACCACGCAGCCCTTGCGGCCGATGCGCGGCGACCAGTCTTTCGATACGGCCGATCCAGCCGACATCAGGCAGATGTCGGCTTTGGCGAAGTCGAACTGCTCGAGGTCCTGGCATTTGAGCGTCGTGTCGCCGAAGGAGACCTCCGTGCCAACCGAACGGCGCGAAGCGATGGCGTAGACCTCGTCGGCGGGGAAGCGCCGCTCGGCCAGCACATTCATCATCTCTCGGCCCACGTTGCCCGTGGCACCGACGACAGCGACCTTGTAGCCCATTTCGTCTCGACCTCAATTGGTTGGGCATGGCGCCGCCCCAATGGCGGCGCGCGTTCGACATACGCTGCAAGTCTTAGAAGTTCAAGAAGATGTGTCCCGGTATTCGCCCCTGGGCTGAAAATACAGCCGGCCGCGTCATGATTGCATGACGCGGCCGGCTGCAAGACGTGACGCGCGGTTCCGCGCGGTCGTGTCAGACCCGCGACTGACCGTGGCGGACGGCGTCGCAGATTTCGGCGCGGGTAAGGCCGATGTCCTGCAGCATGCGGCTGTCGAGGCTCGACAGCTCGTTGATGTCACGGGCGAGGCGGAACTCCTCGATGACCCATTTGAGGGGATGCCGCGCCGCGCGCAGGAAGGCGGAGCCGGTATCGTCGAGCCCGTATTTGGTGTCTGCGGCGCTCAGCGCCGGGGTATGGCTGCTCATGTTCATCTCCACTCGTGTCGAGTCGGTTCTTTTCCGCTGCGTGACAGGCGCCGATCGAGCCGATCAGGCAAACCGTCCGATACGACTCTTCAGGTTGGGGGGAGGGGTACTGGGCAAACCCTGAAGGGCGCTGTCCGCAGCGGTTGACTGGTAATATTGAGCCGACTCTTAAATTATGCAAATTTATTGTTTCAATGAGAACCATAGGGACTCATTATAGATGAGAAGCCTGAATTTTGATCAGCTTCGCGCGCTGACCGAGGTCATCACCCAGGGCAGCTTCACGGCCGCGGCCAAACGGCTTCATCTGTCGCAGCCTGCGGTCAGCGTGCAAATCCGCGATCTCGAGCTGCGGCTCGGCGTTCGGCTCGTCGAGCGATTAGGGAAGCGCGCCTATCCGACGGCCGCGGGGCGCGACCTCATCGAGCACGCCCGGCGCATCGCCCACGAGAGCGAGCTTGCCATCGCATCGATGCGGCGGCATCGCGACGGCTGGCTCGGGCGGATCCGGATCGGTGCCAGTACAACCGCGCTCATCTACCACCTGCCGCCGGTGCTGCGCCGCATTCGCGAGCGGCACCCGAATATCGAGCTGGTGGTGACGACCGGCACCACGACCGGCGTCATCGAGCGAATGATGGAGAACGAGATCGACCTCGGGATCGTCAGCCTCCCCGTGGATGACAAGGCGATCGAGGTCATCCCGCTGCGCGAGGAAAAACTCGTTGCCATTCTCCATACCGACGTCACGGACGCGCCCGAGACGGTCAAGGCCGAGTATCTCCGCGGTCACCCGCTGATCCTGGAGTACGCTCGGGCTCACGTCCGCAGGCTCATCATCGACTGGCTGTCCTTCGACGGAACTCCGCCGCGGCCGGCGATGGAGCTCGACAATCTCGAAGCCGTCAAACGCATGGTGGCGGCGGGTCTTGGCGTCTCGATCGTGCCGGAGGCGGCGGTGGCCAGCCAGGAAAGCGCACGGCGTCTGGTCGTGCGACCCCTGGAGCCGGAGCTGGTGCGGAAGCTGGCGCTCGTCCAACGGCGGGATAAGCCGGCGGAGGCAGCGCTGGGCTACGTGCGCGAGATGCTGATGGGCCTCCGGCGGACCTGAGGTATAAGGTCGGCCGGCGGCCCCCACTCGGGGGCGCGGCCACGAATCACCTTGCAGAACCGACGTGTCATGTCCTTATACGGGGCCGGCAGTTCATCCTGGGAAGAATGATCCATGTACGAGAATCTCGAGCTTTATATTGATGGCAAGTTCACGAAGGGCAGCAGCGGCGCCACGCACGAGGTCGTCAACCCGTCCAAGAACTCGGTGCTGGGCAAGCTTCCGCTCGCCAAGAAGGCCGAGCTCGACGCGGCATTGAAAGCCGCGGACAAGGGCTTCAAGGAGTGGAAGCGGGTCTCGTCCTACGAGCGCGCCAAGATCCTGCGCAAGGCCGCCGACAACGTGCGGGCGCGCGCCGACGACATCGCGAACGTGCTGACGCAGGAGCAGGGCAAGATCCTTGCCGAGGCGAAGATGGAGGTCGTCAGCTCGGCCGATATCATCGATTGGTTCGCGGACGAAGGCCGCCGCGCCTATGGCCGCATCATTCCGGCGCGGGCCGACGGCGTGCGCAACATGGTCATTCTCGAGCCGGTGGGAGTCGTGGCGGGGTTCGCACCGTGGAACTTCCCGGTGACGCAGGCGGTGCGCAAGATTTCGGCCTCGCTTGCGGCAGGGTGCTCGATCATCATCAAATGCCCCGAGGAGACACCGGGCTCGCCGATCGCGCTGATCAAGTGCTTCCATGATGCGGGCGTGCCGGCGGGCGTGATCAATCTCGTCTATGGCGTGCCGTCGGAGCTTTCCGAGTACCTCATTCCGAGCCCGATCGTCCGCAAGGTCTCCTTCACCGGCTCGGTTCCGATCGGCAAGCATCTGGCGGCGCTCGCCGGCCAGCACATGAAGCGCGTGACAATGGAGCTCGGCGGCCATTCGCCGGTTCTGGTGTTCGACGACGCGGATGCCGAAGGCGTGGCCAAGCTGATGGCGGGAATGAAGTATCGCAACGCCGGGCAGGTGTGCATCTCACCGACGCGGTTCTTCGTGCACGACAAGGTCTACGACAAGTTCGTGTCGAAGTTCACGGATCTGGCCAAGACGATCAAGGTGGGAGACGGCCTCGACCCCGACAGCAAGATGGGGCCGCTGGCCAATCCGCGGCGCGTCAACGCTGTTACCGACTTCATCCACGACGCCCAGGAGAAGGGCGCCAAGGTGCAGGCCGGCGGCAAGCGGATCGGCAACCAGGGCAACTTCTTCGAGCCGACGGTTCTGACCGACGTGCCGGAGAGCGCGCGGATCATGAACGAGGAGCCGTTCGGCCCGGTCGCAGTGATGCTGCGCTTCAAGGACACGGACGATGTGCTGGAGCGGGCGAACAAGCTGCCCTTTGGGCTTGCGAGCTACGCCTTCACCAAGAACGCCAATACGGCGACGAAAGTCGCGGATGCGCTCGACCACGGCATGGTGACGATCAATCATCATGGTCTGGCGCTGCCGGAGACGCCGTTCGGCGGCGTGAAGGATTCCGGGTTCGGCCACGAAGGCGGCACCGAAGGCCTGATGGTCTACATGGTGTCCAAGTTCGTCAGCCACATGGGCTGAGGGCTCGGCTCGAGCGATCGACGTGTCGGGGGCGGGCCAAGCGGTCCGCCCTTGGCGTATCTGAGGGCGCGCCACGCGAGAGGTTCGTTATGAGCTATCGAGTGGGATCCATATCTCTGGCCGCGGCAGTGGCGGCGGTGGCCGTTGCCCAGGCGCAGGATTGGATGAGCGATGCCGACCTCACGGCGGCGTTCGCCGGACGCACCATCGAGGGGCACTACGAGACGGGAGCGCGGTTCACGGAAGCGTACCTGGCGAGCGGGCGTCTCGACTATCGCGACGCGCGGGGCGTTCTGCAGGGCCGCTGGTCGGTCGTGAACCGCACGTTCTGCACCCTCTACGACCTCTCGCCGACGGGCGGGTGCTATCGTGTCCGACAGGTGGGCGAGAACTGCTTCGAGTTCTACTACCTCACGCGCGACGAGCAGGCGGCGGCGCAGCCGCCCACACGCGCGCCAAGCTGGACCGCGCGGGCCTGGCGGACCGGCGAGCGGGCGACCTGCCGGGAGATACCCGCCGTGTAGCGGGAGGGATGCCTCGGGACGGCTAGGCGCGCTCGACGCCGAGGGCGACCCTGAACCGACGCGCGATGGCGGCGCCGTCCTTCTCGGGCAGGCTCCACGGGTCCTCGGTCAGCGCGATTTTCGCGACCGTGAGGGTGGGGCCGGGCACCCGGAAAAGCCGTTCGGCAAGCTCGTCGATGTTGCCGGCATCGGCGACGGTGGCGGTGTCGCGCAGGCCGAAGCCCTGCGCGATCGCGGCGATGTCGGCGCGGCCGGCGGTCAATCCGGTTTGACGCCCCGTCTCGCCGAAGCTCTCGTTGTCGAGCACCAGGATGGCAAGGTTGCCCGGCGCCTGGTCGGCGACGACGCCAAGCGAGCCGATCCCCATCATCATCTCGCCGTCGCCGGTAAGGGCCAGCACGCGGCGCGCGGGCTGAGCGAGCGCGATGCCGAGCGCGGTCGGAACGGCCAGGCCCATGCCGCCCCAGGAATAGAGATACTCGGGGCTGTCGCCGGCCGCGAAGCAGTCCCATGTCGGGCTGCCGAGGCCCGGCACCACCAGCGCGCCGTTTCGGCGCTTCAGCAGCTCGGCAATGAAGGGCCGGCGCTCGATCTTGTTCGACGTGGGGCGGGCGGTTTTCTTGGTGGTCATTTCTGGCCGAACCCCTTGGCGCCGATGATCCGCTGGCTGATCAGAACGGCAGCCGACATGCCGCCGTTGAAGGCGAGGTCGGCGGCGGCGGCGGCGGTCTCGCCAATCTCGGATGCCGCGTCGACGGGAAAGCACTTGACGCCGACGGCCTGAAGCACCGGCACGACGGCCTGGCCCATCTGCACCTGCCAGGGATTGAACTCGCCCCACTGGCCGCGCATCGTCACCAGCATCAAACACGGGGCGCGCAGGATCGACGGGTAGCCGAGCGCGTTGATGCAGTTGCCGACGCCCGAGGACTGCATGGCGATCATGGCGCGCTCGCCGCCGAGCCAGCAGCCAGTGACGATGCCCATTCCCTCCTCCTCGGTGGAGAGGGTGACCAGGCGCAAACCAGGATCGGCTTTGACGAGGTTGAGCAGCCGGGTGAGGCCGCCGTCGGGAACGGTGCACACCGTCTTGATCTTGCGGGCCTTGATCTCCCGCAGGACGTCATCGGACCAGTGGAGTTCTTCGCTCATGGGCCTGCGCTTTCCGGTGCTTCGAGGCGCCTTCTTCTTGTGGACTTATGCCGCGAGACGCTCGAGCTCGGTGATGATGGCCTTGCCCATCTCGGCGGTGCCGACCTGGCGCATGTTCGGCTGCATGATGTCGCCGGTGCGGTAGCCCTGGGCCAGGACATTGGCAATCGCCTTGTCGACGAGGTCGGCCTCTTTGCCCATGTCGAACGAATAGCGCAGCGCCATGCCGAAGCTCGCGAGGCTGGCGATCGGATTGGCCAGGCCCTTGCCGGCGATGTCGGGGGCCGAGCCGTGGACGGGCTCGTAGAGCGCCTTGCGGCGGCCCTGAGCGTCGGGAGCGCCGAGCGAGGCGGAGGGGAGCATGCCGAGCGAGCCGGTCATCATCGCGGCTTCGTCGGACAGGATGTCGCCGAACAGATTGTCGGTGACGATGACGTCGAACTGCTTGGGGTTGCGGATGAGCTGCATGGCGCAGTTGTCCGCCAGGATGTGTTGGAGCTCGATGCCGGCGCCGTGCTTCTTATGGGTCTCGGTGACGACCTCGTTCCAGAGCACGCCGGTCTTCATTACGTTGCGCTTCTCGGCGGAGTGCACCTTCTTGCTGCGCTTGCGCGCCAGGTCGAAGGCGACGCGGGCGATCCGCTCGATCTCGTGGGTGGTGTAGAGGGTCGTGTCGACGGCGCGCTTCTCGCCGCTCTCCAGCGTGACGATCTCCTTCGGCTCGCCGAAGTAGGTGCCGCCGGTCAGCTCGCGCAGGATGAGGATATCGAGGCCCTCGACGATCTCGCGCTTCAAGGAGGAGGCTTCGGCGAGCGCCGGATAGCAGATCGCGGGGCGCAGGTTGGCGAACAGCACCATGTCCTTGCGCAGGCGGAGCAGGCCCGCCTCGGGACGGATCGCAAACGGCACTTTGTCCCACTTGGGACCGCCGACGGCGCCGAACAGCACGGCATCGGCGGCCTTCGCCTTGTCCATGGCGGCGTCGGTGAGCGGCGTGCCGTGCTCGTCGATGGCCGTGCCGCCGACGAGGTCGGACGTCGTTTGGAACTTGGCCTTGTTGCTCTTCTTGTTGAAGAAGGCCAGCAGGCGCTCCACCTCGGCCATCACCTCGGGGCCGATACCATCGCCCGGCAGCAGCAGCAGATTGTGGTTCGGCATGGTCGTGGAGCCCGTCGCTAGAGGTACCAAGGTTCCGAGTGCTAACGCCTGACGCGGGCCGGCGCAAGCAAGGAGGCCGCGGACGACGGGGGCGAGGCGCGCATAGCGCCCATGCAGCTCAACCGATCAGGGGGATGCTCCAGAAAAGGGTAAACCCGTTGATCGTGATCAGGGTGCCAATTGCGGCCAGGACCGCGCTGACGCCGAGCAGAAGATTGCCGCCCGAGATGATGGCGATCGAGGCCATGACGATGGCAATCTGCAGCAGCGCCTGTCCGTAGTCGAAGTAGGGATCCTTCCTCATCGCGACATCGCGCTGCTCCTCGAGGCTCTTGCCCTTGGCGAAGAGCTCGTCCAGGCCCTCACCCGACTTGGGATCGCTGGTCAGCAGCTTGTCCTGGTCCTTGTATTGCTGGATACGGGCCTGGATGGTGGCCCGGGCGCTCTCCGGCAAGCCCGGCTGGCTCGCGAGCAGGAACTCGTACTCCTCGGTCTGGAGCCGGATCATCTGGCGGCGCAAGTTCTTGGCCTGGAAGAACCCCCAATTGTTGGAGGCCTCGATGTTCTTGATCGTGGCCTCCTTGGCGGCGTTGCCACCGCCCATCGCGCACACGGCGAGGAGGACGGCGAGAATGCCGATGTAGACGCCGATCCACCTGTCGCGGCTTTTCTGGTTTTCCTCTTGGGCCAAGCTGCTGAGTTCGTCCCACACCATTGGTCAATCCCCCGTACGCGCACTTATGCCGACAGCGTGCGCTTGGCTGCGACGCTGCCATCGGTTTCGAGTCGGTAGATGATCGGTATGCCGGTGCCGAGCTCGACCTTCAGGATCTCTTCCGGGGTCAAGCGTTCGAGCCGCATGATGATGGAGCGCAGAGAATTGCCATGGGCCGCGACGATGACGTTGCGGCCGGCCTTCACCTCGGGCCAGATCTTGGTCTCGTAGTAGGGAAGCGTGCGCGCGGCGGTGTCCTTGAGGCTCTCGCCGCCGGGCGGGCTGACGTCGTAGCTGCGGCGCCAGGTGTGGACCTGGGCCTCGCCCCAGCGCTTGCGGGCGTCGTCCTTGTTCAAGCCGGACAGATCGCCGTAGTCGCGCTCGTTGAGCGCCTTGTCCGTGTGGATCGTCAGCTCGGTTTGGCCGAGCTCCTGCAAGACCAGATCAAGGGTGTGCTGGGCGCGCTTCAGGACGCTGGTGAAGGCCACGTCGAATGTGATGCCGGCTTCCTTGAGGAGCTCGCCGGCCTTCACAGCCTCGGCAATCCCTTTCTCGGTGAGATCGGGATCCTTCCAACCTGTGAACAAGTTCAGCTTATTCCATTCGCTTTCGCCGTGCCGGACGAGAACGAGCACGTTGTCTGCCATCAAGAGAGCTCCTCGCGTCCTTCGCGCGCTTTCAGTGTTCCGTCGCGCTTCAAAGCCCCAGCACGTCGGTCATGGAAAAGAGACCGGGGCCCTTACCGCGGCCCCACAGCGCGGCCTTGACGGCGCCGCGCGCGAAAATGCCGCGATCCGTCGCGCGATGGGCGATCTCGATGCGCTCACCGTCCGCCGCGAAGATCACCATGTGCTCGCCCACGACGTTGCCGCCGCGCAGCGTCGCGAAGCCGATATCGCCGCGGCGGCGGGCCCCCGTGTGGCCATCGCGCGTGCGCACGCTGGCGGTCTTGAGCGACACGCGGCGCCCCTCGGCGGCGGCGGCGCCGAGCATCAGGGCCGTCCCCGACGGCGCGTCGACCTTGTGCTTGTGGTGCATCTCGAGCACCTCGATGTCGAAATCCTCATCCAGCGCTTCGGCGACCTTGCGCGTCAGGGCGACCAGGAGATTGACCCCGAGGCTCATATTGCCGGCTTTGATGATGGTGGCGTGACGGGCGGCGGCCTTGACCGCCTTGTCGTCCTCGGCATTGAGGCCGGTGGTGCCGAGCACATGGACGATGCGGGCGTTGGCAGCGAGCCCGGCCATCTCCACCGAGACCGCGGGCACGGTGAAATCCAGGATTGCGTCGACCCGGGCGATCAACTCCAACGGGTCGCCGGTCACGCTGACGCCCAGCCGATCGATGCCGGCGAGAACGCCCACGTCCTGGCCGAGCACGTTTGAGCCGGCGCGCTCCGTCCCGCCGGCGACGATGCAGCCCGGCGTGGCGTGAACAGTTCTGACGAGCTCGCGGCCCATGCGGCCCGCGACGCCCATAACCGCGATTTTCATCTCGCTCATCAGCCGATCCTCGATGGCGACGGTCGGCGGGGTATAGCAAACGCCGGGGAACGCGACGAGGCCCGACGAGGGCCAGGGGAGCGGCTATTTCGCATGGCGGGCGCGCGTGATCGCTTCCTCGATCATCTGGCGGGCCTCGTGGTCGTCACCCCAGCGGTCGACCTTGACCCACTTGCCGTCCTCCAGATCCTTGTAGCGCTCGAAAAAGTGGGCGATCTGGCGGATCAGGCTGTCGGGGAGGTCGCGGTAGCTGGTGATCTTGTCATAGCGGCCGGTGACCTTGCCGGAGGGCACGGCAATGATCTTCTCGTCGCCGCCCTTCTCGTCGCGCATGCGGAGCACGCCGACCGGCCGGCAGTTGATGACGCAGCCGGGGATCAGCGGACGCTGATTGGCGATCAGCACGTCGATCGGATCGGTGTCCTCGGAGAGGGTATGAGGAACGAACCCATAGTTTCCCGGGTAGCGCATGGCCGTATAGAGCATCCGGTCCACGAACAGCGTGCCGGATGCCTTGTCCATCTCGTATTTGACAGGCTCCCCGCCGATTGGCACCTCGACGATGACATTGATATCGTGCGGAGGGTTGTGGCCGGTCGGAATTGCGTCGATACGCATGTGCTATCCTCAGCCTCGTCGTCGCTGTCCGCTCATAGCATCAGGGCCGGAGATGTCCAACCGGACGGCACCAGAGCGCAACGCCTGACCCAGCCCGAGGTTCGCCGGAGAAGCGCTTGCTCATGCTCGTAGGCCGTCTCTTTCGATCCGCTCTTGCCGCAGCCGTGGTGTGGCCGGGTCTGGCCTTGGCCAATCCGGTCAAGAGCCGCTACACGACGATCGAGTTGAAGACCTGTGCGCCGATGAAGCGGGGCAAGGACGGCGCGTCCTGGTCCTGCGCGGGCCTGCCGGGCTACCCCGTCTACGTGGCCGAGGGGGATCGCCGCTTTTTCATCAGCTTCGGCGCCAAGCCCGACGCCCGGCGGGCGGCGACCCAGACGCTCGAGGCCTTCAATACGATCTTCGATGGCCGGCATGCGCGGGCTACGGTGGAGTGGCGGTTCGTGCGGCGGGCGGGTCGCGACCTCCCCTACGCCGCGATCGTGCGCTATGCGACGCAGCGCGACTCCGTCAAGGGCGAGGTGCTGGTGGTGACGAAGGTTAGCGAGTCGGAAGCTTGCCACGTCGCCCGCATCGACGCGCTCGCCAATCCCGACGCCATTGCGCTGGCACGCTCGGTCGCCGACGAGGAGGCCCGCCGCTTCAGTTGCTCCGAGCCACCGCGAGACGTCGGGGCCAAGGGCCGAAGTCCGATGTAGCCGGCGGACTACGACGAGATTGCGGGCCGAGACGGTGGCGATGCCCGGGTCAGTTCCACGCGAAGGCGATTTTTTCCAGCCGCTCGCCGCCGATGCGGTCGAAAGTGCGGGCGATCGGGCGGCCGCCGCGCCGCCAGTAGAAATGGATGGCCGGCGTATTCTCGGAGAGCGCCCAGCAGATCATGCCCTTAAGCCGGCGCTGGTCCATGGCGTGGCGGCACGCTTCGAACAAGTGCTCGCCGAAGCCGAGGCCCTGGTGGGTGGGCGTCAGGTAGATCTCGTAAATCTCGCCCTGGTAGGGACCGCGGGCGCGCGCCGTGCCCCAGGTCGCATACCCCACGACATCGCCGCCGACCTCGAGGACGAGGAGGTTCTCGCCCGATCGAATCGCGCTCGACCACCATTCGGGGCTCCGCCGTCTCACCATGCTCTCGAGGTGCAGGTGCGGGATGATCGCGCGATAGGCAAGCTGCCACGCGTCGCGAAAAACAGATGCGAGCGCCTTGGCATCGGAGGGTTTGCCCCGGCGAACGCGTACAGATGCGCTGGACCCCAACATGAGTGGAGTATAGCGGGCGCTCCCAAGATGTGTAGCGCCTTTCGCGGTGCGCGACGCTGCGCCCGAGGCGGACAACCGTCCCACTTGGCGTGGTGCCAAAAAGAAACGGGGGCCGGTGCTTGGCAACACCGGCCCCCGATCTTGTTTCAGGTCCGCCGACTTCTAGGAAACGTCTCCTGAGCGCAGAGGTCTCAGGCCGACTTCTTGACCTGCTCGAAGCCCTTGGTCGCGGCCGCGTTCATCGTCTCGAACGTCTGGCGCGTGATCTTGCTCGACAGCTCGAAGAACTCCTTCGACTGGGCGGTGACAGCCGCAAACTGCTGCTGGAAGTAGTCGGCCTGCAGGCGGGCGGCCTCGGGGAGCGAGCGGGCGCGCGCGATCGCCTGGGCGGCGTCGAAGGCAGCCTCGGTGTTCACGGACGCGTTCTGGAGAACCTTCTCGCCGAGCGCCTTGGCACCAGCCTGAGCAGTGAGGATGACCTCCTCCATCGCCTTGGCGCCGTCTTTGGCCACGGTGTTGATCTTCTGGTAGGCGTCGCGGGTCTTGGCCACGCTCTCCTCGGCGAAGGCCTGGACGTTCTCGGGGATGCGGGCGTCCTTGGCGGCGCCGAAGAATTCCTGGGCCTGGCGGGTGAAGTGGTCGTTCATCGGAAGTCTCCTACGGTTTTTCCGTTGATTGGGATCTGATCCACAGGCTGGACAGCGAATGGCGTTCGAGATGCCTAGCGGTTGTTCCTCGGCTCTGGATGCGCAGTATGTAACAAGAGCAATTGTGCAGTGCAATATGTTTTGTGTGCGACGCGGTATGCCTTTTTGACGCAGGCTGTCACCCTTATTTCTTGGCGTTTCTCCGAATTGCCACGGCAACTTCCATTCCGCACGATACTGCAAGTGCTGCGCTGCGAAATCGGGCAGGCGGCAGTTATGCCAAGTCTGTGAAAACGTCACGGTAGCCCAAAGCCGCCTTGTCAAAAAGGATGTCCGTCGGGCGCAGGGGACGCGCGAGCGTCAGGCCCTCCAAGGTGCGGCAGCGTGATAAGGCTACGTACGTCTGGCCGTGCGCAAAGGTTCCACGTCCGAGGTCGATGTAGACCTTGTCGAGGGTCAGCCCCTGGCTCTTGTGAATAGTCAGCGCCCAGGCGAGCCGCAGCGGGTACTGCTTGAAGCTGCCGATGACCGACTCGACGATCTTTTGCTCCGTCTGATCGTAAGCATAGCGCCGGTTCTCCCAGGCAACCGGCTCGATCTCGTGCTCGCGGCCGTCAACGGTGACCCAGACGCGGCTCGTTTCGAGCCGCGCGACGCGGGCGATGGTGCCGTTGACCCAGCGGCGCTCGGAATCGTTGCGCAGCAGGATCACCTTGGCGCCGGGCTTCAAGGTGAGGACGGCGTCGGTGGGATGGGCGGTCTCGCTGAAATCTCCAGTGACACCCGCGGTGTAGCTGTGCGCGGCGGCCGGCAGGGCGTCGAGGAAAGCGAGGTTGATGCGGTGAGCGGCCGCGTTGGTCGGCGTCAGGATGACATAGGGGTCACCCTCCTGGAGGGTCCGGATCGGGCGGGCGCGCTCGTTGAGGACGGTGAGGTCCTCGACATCGGTGTCGCCCTCGCGGATGCGGTCCAGCACACGCAACAGGTCTTCGTCGCTCTGGCGGAAGACCTGTTTGAGCTCGAGCAGCGCCGTGCCCGCGCCGTCCCGAAGCGACGAGACGTTGAAGAAGAACGGTCCGCCGTGGGTGAATTCCAGGTGCTCGGCGACCTCGGCTTCCTGCACCACTGGCGGGAGCTGGTGAAGATCGCCGAACATCAACAGGCGGACGCCGCCGAACGGCTCGCGCGGCCGCCCGCGGTTGATGCGCAGGGCCTGGTCGATCGCCCACATGAGGTCCGAGCGCACCATCGACACTTCGTCGATGATGAGCGTGCCGAGGCGGCGCATGATCCGGCCGTTGCGGCTGCGCTTGATGTCCTCGGGGCGAACGAGCCGAGGTGGGAATCCGAAAAAGGAATGGATGGTCTGGCCGCCGACGTTGACGGCGGCGAGCCCGGTCGGCGCAAGCACGACGGTTTCGTCGGTCAGCATGTCGCGCAGGGCGCGCAGCAGGGTCGACTTGCCGGTGCCGGCCCGGCCGGTGACGAACAAGTTGCCGGCCTCGCCCCTGGCATAGGCAAGGGCGGTCTCGTATTCGTGGGTCGGCGTCAGGCCGCTGGGCCAGGCCGGGGCGACGGATGCGGGGCCTGCAGCGGATGGGGTCTTGGGCTCGGGGGGCACGGGTCTCACGTCATCCTCGGCTCGGACCCGACGGCGGGTCCACTCCAGCGTCCCGCGGCGTCCGGCAGCTCAGGGCGCCGCTCGCGCCTCACGCGACCTCCGAGGCGGCTTCCCGTTGACGCTCGAACCTCTTGCGGGTGTTGGGATCGAGCCAGCGCTTGCGCAGACGGACCGAGCGCGGGGTGATCTCGACCAGCTCGTCGTCGGTAATATAGGACATCGCCTTCTCGAGGCTGAGGCGCATCGGCGGGGTCAGGTTGATGTTGTCGTCCTTGCCCGAGGCCCGGACGTTGGTGAGCTTCTTGCCCTTGATGACATTGACCTCGAGATCGTTGTCGCGGGTGTGCTCGCCGACGATCATGCCCTGATAGACGCGGATCTGCGGGCCGATCATCAAGGGCCCGCGGTCCTCCAGGTTGAACAGCGCGTAGGCCACCGAGTCGCCGTCGCTGTTGGAGATCAGCACGCCGGTGCGGCGGCCCTGGATGTCGCCCTTGAAAGGCGCATAGCTGTGAAAGATGCGGTTCATAACGGCGGTGCCGCGCGTGTCGGACAATAGCTCGCCCTGGTAGCCGAGTAGGCCGCGGGTCGGCACGCGGAACACGAGGCGCTGGCGGCCGCCGCCCGACGGGCGCATCTCGATCAGCTCGCCCTTGCGCTCCGACAGCTTCTGGACGACGACGCCCGAATGCTGCTCGTCGACATCGACGATCACCTCCTCGATCGGCTCGAGCTTGGCGCCGGTCGCAGGGTCGGAGCGATAGACGACGCGCGGGCGGGACACAGTCAGCTCGAAGCCCTCGCGGCGCATGGTCTCGATGAGAATGCCGAGCTGCAGCTCGCCGCGGCCGGCGACGTCGAAAGCGTCTGTGTCGTCGGACTCGCGAACCCGGATCGCGATGTTGCGCTCGGCTTCCTTGAAGAGGCGGTCGCGGATTACGCGGCTCTGGACTTTGTCGCCCTCCTGGCCGGCGAGCGGCCCGTCGTTGATGCGGAACGTCATGGAGAGCGTCGGCGGATCGACGGGGTGGGCGGGGAGCGGCGTATCGACGGTCACATCGCACAGCGTGTCGGCGACGGTGGCCGTGCTCATGCCGGCGAGGGCGACGATGTCCCCGGCCGAGCAGCTCTCGATGGGCTGGCGCTCGAGGCCGCGGAAGGCCAGCACCTTCTGGACGCGGAATTGCTCGACCGCGGTGCCGTCGCGTCCGAGCGCTTTGAGCGACTGGTTCGGCTTGATGGTGCCCGACGTGATGCGGCCGGTCAGCAGACGGCCGAGGTAGGGGTCGGCCTCCAGCGTGGTCGCCAGCATGCGAAACGCCGTGTCCTCCTCGACGGTCGGAGCGGGAACGTGGCGGACGACGAGGTCGAACAGGGGGGCCATGTCCTCCTTGGGGCCGGCCGGATCGAGCGCCATCCAGCCGTCGCGGCCCGACCCGTAGAGCACGGGGAAGTCGAGTTGCTCGTCGCTGGCGTCGAGATTGGCGAACAGATCGAAGATCTCGTTCAGCACGTCGGCGTGGCGCTCGTCCGGACGGTCGATCTTGTTGATCGCGACGATCGGGCGGAGGCCCTGCTTCAGGGCCTTGGAGACCACGAACTTGGTCTGGGGCAGCGGCCCCTCGGAGGCATCGACCAGCACAATGGCGCCGTCGACCATATTGAGGATGCGCTCGACCTCGCCGCCGAAATCGGCATGGCCCGGCGTGTCGACGATGTTGATGCGGGTGTCGCGCCAGACGACGGACGTGCACTTGGCGAGGATGGTGATCCCGCGCTCGCGCTCGAGGTCGTTCGAATCCATGGCGCGCTCGGCGACCTTCTGGTTTTCCCGGAAGGCGCCCGATTGCTTCAGGAGCTGGTCGACAAGGGTCGTCTTGCCATGGTCGACGTGAGCGATGATGGCAATGTTGCGGAGGTTCATGAACCGATCCGTGTTGCAGTGCGCAAATTCAATTTGGACGCGGAGGTAGCACAGGCGACCCGTTCCCGCCAGAGCAGGCGGCCGTCCGCCGTGCTCCTAACGTCGCAGGCGACGGCGGTGGAGCTGCCGTTTACCCTCCGGCGGCTTACTTTCGCGCGGGGGGCTGCTCGGCGGCGCCATTCTCCTGCTCGCGGGCGTGGAGCTCGTGGAGCAGTGCGTCGACATCGGCGTGGGCGGGCTCCTGCTTCTCTCGGCGTCGCCGCTGGCGATCCAACTCGGCGCGAGCACCGTAGGTGGCGCCGGGCTTCTTCAGACGTCGTGCGCTACTGATCAGGAGCGGATGCGAGGGTTCCTCGAGGTCGAGCTCCTCGAGGAAGTTCTCGCGCAAGGCATAGAAGCCCTGGAGAATGGCATCGCGGGCGAGCTTGCGATGCTCGGGCGAGATGTTCTGGTTCTTGCGCGGGTCGAGCGTCTGGAGCGCGCGGCGCATATCGTGGAGCGGGGCGAACGGGTAGAGGCCGACGAGCGTCCGGCTCTCACCGGCGTTGCGATAGACGATGCGCATGTTGTCGAGCGTCTCGCTGATCCGGCAGAAGGCGGCGATGTAGTCGTCGGCGGTGGGATAGGCCTTCTCGCAGAAGGCATACAACGCCGACTTGGTGCGTACGATGCCGCGCCACTCCTCCTCGAGGCTCTGGACAAATTTGGAGCGCTTCTGGAAGACGTTGGCGAGGTAGGCCGCAACCACGGTGATGAACACCAGCGCCATGTCCTTCAGGTATTCGTAGACGTCGGTGGCGATTGCGACGAGCGGCGTGCCGGCGACGCCTGGGATGTGATTGGCGAGCTTCGACGCAAGCGCCACCACGAGAACGGAAATCAGCAGAAAATAGGAGTGCCGCAGGGTGCGGTTGAGGCTCGAGCGGGTCATCGGAAAGCGGGTTCCTGGGGCGGGTCGACTCACCAACGCTAGCGGCGGCGTGTGGCGGTCTCGTGGAGCATCGGGCTGTAGCCGCGGCCAATGACCTCGACCATTGAGCGCGGCGTCAGGACGTCCAGGATGGTTGTGTGAGCGGGCCGCGCCTCTTCGGCGTAGCCCTCGGGCGTCCACATCCGCAGCGTGGTGCCGGCGACCAGCGCGGCGCGCCCCTGCCAGCGGACCATGGTGCCGGGCGGCAGTGTCGCCAACGCGGCGCGGAAGGTCCGCTTGTGGTTGTGGGCGGTGAGGCGCTCCTCGTGAAGGATGCGATCCATGGCACCGGCGCTGGCGCGGTCGGCGTCGCCGCGACTTCTGGCCCACAACTCGGCGAATGCGAGGGCGTCGCCGCGGCGGCATTCGAAGCACGGGCGGTGGCCTGCGGCGAGGGCGGTCGCCTCATCGAGAAAGAAAAGCTCGGTGTAGCGGCGGGGCTGCATGACCTCGCGGTGGCGGTTCTTGAAGGTCAGCAGGCAGGCGATCCATTGCCGGGAGGCCCACCGCCGCTTGCCGAGCGTCTGGTCGTCGCGGTGAAAGGCGCCGCCGCGATTGCCCATCAGGGTGCCGCGCGCGGGGTGGGCAATGATCTCGCCGTCGGGCATGACACGGTTCTGGAGCGGCATCGCGCGGTCTGCCAAAATCTCGAGGAACACCTATGGAGGATGAGAATGTCGGAGCCGGCCGTCCATGTGAAGATCGCAGAGCAGCCGGGCGGCCGCATCGCCCGCGTGACGGTGGACCACGCGGCGAAGCTCAACTGCCTGTCGACGACCCAGGTGGTGCGGCTGACGGAGGCGTTCGCCAGGCTCGGCGAGGACGCCGGGCTGCGCGCCGTCGTGCTGACGGGGGCCGGGGATCGGGCGTTCATCGGGGGCGCGGACCTCAACGAGCTCGGTGCATTCTGCGCCGACAGCGCGCGCCTGTTCATCACGCGCCTGCATCAGGCCTGCAAGGCGATCCGAGACTGTCCGGTGCCGGTCATCGCGCGCGTGAACGGGTTCTGTCTCGGCGCGGGGTTGGAGGTGGCGGCGAGCTGCGATCTACGGGCGGCGTCGGACACGGCGCAGTTCGGCATGCCCGAGGTGCACATGGGCATCCCCTCGGTGATCGAGGCGGCGCTGCTGCCGGGGCAGATCGGCTGGGGCCGCACCCGCGAGATGCTGCTCACCGGCCTCACCTACTCGGCCGCCGAGGCGCTGGGGATGGGATTTGTCCAGAAGGCGGTGCCGGCTGCCGAGCTGGACGATGCGATTGCCCACTGGCTGGCCGCCATCTGCCGGGCGACGCCCGAGGCCATCCGGGCGCAGAAGGCGCTGATGAATCGCTGGGAGCGGGTGTCCGTCGAGGAGGGCATTCACGCCGGCATCGACGCGTTGGCCGATGCCTACAAGACCGGCGAGCCGCAAGCGGCGATCAAGGCGTTCTTTGCGGCCCGGAAGCGCTGAGAATCCAAGTACGAGCCCTCACCGCCAGCGCGAGCCGCGTACGCTTTGCAGCGCTTCCCAGTTGGCCTGAGCCAGGAACAGGGCGACCAGCACCATGAAGATGCCGGTCGGCAGCGCGTAAAGGGCAACGCCGACAGCGACCACCAGCCCGAGCCCGGCGACAATGCGGACCGACCAGATCGGCCCAAGGATGGCGCCGAGCCAGGCGTCGAGCGTGTGGCCGCCATCCAGCGGATAGGCCGGAAGCAAGTTGAAGCACATCAGGAAGAAGTTGGCAGATGCGAGCGTGGCGAGCGGCAAGGCGACCAGGGCGTTGCCCGTGTCGATCGCCGCGCCGGCCAGCCATCCGAGCCCGTACCACAGGCCCAGGTTCACCGCCGGTCCGGCTAGATAGATCGCCGAGCGGGCGAGGGCCGAGGTCGGCAGGGACCGCTCGAAATGGGCGATACCGCCAAGGCCGGTCAAATCGATGTGGGACACATGGGCGCCAAACAGGCGGCCGACGAAGGCGTGCCCCAGCTCATGCAGCAAAATCGAGAGCAACAGACCGACGACGATGATGAAGCCGGCCGACATCATCTGCGTGTTGCCGCCGGTGAAGTAGGGATAGGTGAAGACCAGCAGCACCAGCACGAACATCATGTCGAGATAGATCGTGATGCCGGCGATGCGGCCCAGCTCCAAGCGCGTCAGCATCGTGTGGTCCTCGTCAGCGGCATCGGCGGGGGGGCGGCACGGGCACGCGCCCGGCGGGCGGCGCTCAACCCTTGCGATTCCGCATCGCCAAGGTGCGCAGCCGGAGCGCGTTGAGCTTGATGAAGCCCTGCGCGTCCTTCTGGTCGTAGGCGCCCTTGTCGTCCTCGAAGGTGACGAGCGTCGAGGAGTAGAGCGACTTGGGGCTCGCGCGGCCGGTGACGATGACGTTGCCCTTGTAGAGCTTGAGGGCCACCTCGCCCTCGACGTGCTCCTGGGACTTGTCGATGAGTGCCTGCAGCATCTCGCGCTCGGGCGAGAACCAGAAGCCGTTGTAGATCAGCTCGGCGTAGCGCGGCATCAGCTCGTCCTTGAGATGGCCGGCGCCGCGATCGAGGGTGATCGATTCCATGGCGCGGTGCGCAGCGAGCAGGATGGTGCCGCCGGGCGTCTCGTAGATGCCGCGCGACTTCATGCCGACAAAGCGGTTCTCGACCAGATCGATGCGGCCGATACCATTGGCTTTGCCGAGCGCGTTGAGCTCGGTCAGGAGGGTTGCCGGCGAGCAGCTCTTGCCGTTGAGGCTGACGGCATCGCCCTTGGCGAATCCGATCCGGATATCGGTTGCCTTGTCGGGCGCCTCCATCGGCGAGATGGTCCGCTGATAGACGATCGATGGCGCTTCCTTGGCGGGGTCCTCGAGAACCTTGCCCTCGGAGGATGAGTGGAGAAGGTTGGCGTCGACCGAGAACGGGGCCTCGCCCTCCTTGTCCTTGGCGATCGGGATCTGGTTCTGCCGGGCGAACTCCAGCAGATCCTCGCGGCCCTTGAAGGCCCATTCCCGCCACGGCGCCACGATCTTGATGCCGGGCTCGAGCGCGTAGTAGGTCAGCTCGAAGCGGACCTGGTCGTTGCCCTTGCCGGTGGCGCCATGGCAGACCGCATCGGCGCCGGTCTTGCGTGCGATCTCGATCTGCTTCTTGGCGATCAAGGGCCGCGCGATCGAGGTGCCGAGCAGGTAGGTGCCCTCGTAGAGGGCATTGGCCCGGAACATCGGGAAGACGTAGTCGCGGACGAATTCCTCGCGCAGGTCCTCGATGAAGATGTTCTCGTCCTTGATGCCGAGGAGCTGCGCCTTCTTGCGCGCAGGCCCCAGCTCCTCGCCCTGGCCGAGATCGGCGGTGAAGGTGACCACCTCACAGCCGTAGGTGGTCTGCAGCCACTTCAGGATGATCGAGGTGTCGAGGCCGCCGGAATAGGCCAGCACGACCTTCTTGATTTTGCTCTTGCCCGCCATGACGCGCCTCGCTCTTCGCCCGACTTCCAGGATCGCGCGGCACTATAGGCATCGCGCGCGACCTCGCAAGAGCGGGACGGGTATCGCTTGCGATTGGCGGCTTTGAACCGATCGGCGATCCGCTGCGACGAAGAGGAATCAGCCGCAGCACGGCTGCCGCGGACGGCTGTCATTCGCGAATGGCCGGCCCGCATCCAACCCCGTCCAAGGAGACGCCTGTCATGCTTAAGACGTTTGCCCTGCTTGCCGCGATGATGGCGATTGCCACGCTGGCCGGCCTCGGCTCGATGAGCTCCGTGCCCGCGCAAGCTGCCCAAAGTGGGGCCAACAAAATCGCCTCGCCCAGCTACTCGAAGATTCCGCCCGGCGGCTGTTGCGCCAAGGTGCACGCGGCGTGCATCTCGACCTGCAACAAGTCGGGCGGGTGTACGGGCAAGGGCGACTGTGTGGTCCTGAAGTCGAAATAGGCCGCCAGCCCGCGCGGGGAAGGCGCTTGCCGCCTTTCCCGCGCGAAGCCGGAACGCTAGCGTGGCTCCTTCCGGGAACCTCCGCGCAGGAGTTGCGATGAAACGGCTCGAGTTCTGGTACGAATTCGCTTCGACGTACTCCTACCTTGCCGCCATGCGCATCGAGGACCTGAGCCGGCAGGCCGGGGTCGAGATCGCCTGGCGGCCGTTTCTGCTCGGGCCGCTGTTCAAGGCGCAAGGCTGGGACAACTCGCCGTTCAATCTCTTCCCTGTAAAGGGCCGCTACATGGTGCGCGACATTTCGCGGATGGCGGCGGACCGGGGGCTTCCATTCCGCTTGCCGTCGCCGTTTCCCACCCACAGCGTGAAGGCCGCTCGGCTGGCGCTCGTCGGGGTCGAGGAAGGGTGGGTTGCCGCGTTCACCAAGGCGGTGTTTCTGGCGGAGTTCGCCAAGGGCCTCGAGATCGCCGACGCGCAGGTGTTGAGCGGGGTGCTCGCCCAGCTCGGGCTCGATGCCGAACGTATCTCGCAGCGCGCCGAGACGGCCGAGATCAAGCAACGGCTCAGGGATCAGACCGAGGAAGCGCGGACGCGCGGGCTGTTCGGGGCGCCGACCTTCATCGTCGGGGAAGGCGAGCTGTTCTGGGGCGACGACCGCCTCGAGCAGGCCCTGGCCTGGGCGGGCAAGTGACGGCTCGTCTCCGTTGTTCATCTGGGGTAAATGTTGGGGGCCCTAAGCCAGGGTTGATCGCGCTCATTCAGCTCTCGGAGAGCTTCAAGTCATGAACCTGATTTCTCGTCTCAGCGTGGGTGCCTCGGCTGCGGCCCTGGCCCTCGGTGTGTTCACTCTCGTTGCCGATGCCCAGCAGGGCGCGCCGGCGCCTCAGCCGGGAGCGGCCAAGGCCCAATCGGTACCACCGGTTGCCAAGGCGCCGGCGGCCAAGGCCGAACCCAAGAAGGCAGCGGAACCGAAGAAGGTGGCCGCGTCGCCCTGCCAGGGCATCGAGCAGGCCGCCTGCGCCGCCAAGACGGAATGCACGTGGATCGCTGCAACCAAGCGCAAGGACGGCAAGGACGTGAAAGCCTATTGCCGCGCCAAACCCGCCAAGTCGGCGGCGGCTGCAGCGCCCAAGGCAGCACCGAAGGCGGCGGCACCGGCAGCCAAGGCGGCCGAGCCCAAGAAGCAGTAGGCGTCGAGGACGCCCCTACGCTCTGATCCGATGCCGTGACGCGCCGCCTCGTTTGGCGGCGCGTTCAACGCTGGGCGGGCGGCTCAGTAGAGCCCTGGCCCTGCTGTTGGCCACGCCTGGAAGGTGGCCATGGCGATGGTCAGCGGCGCCACCAGGGCTGCGACCGTTGCGGTGTGGGCGTGCAGGATGTGGGCGACGGCATGGCCGCCGTCCGACCGATAGGCGGGTGCGATCGGCGGCGCCAGCGGCGCTGCCGATTGTGGCCACCAGCCTGGCCACCCCTGAAGCTGCCACGGTGCAGAAGCCGTGAAGACCGACCACGGGTTCATCGGCCAGCCCCGCATCAGGAGCGCCGATCCGGCGGCGGCCGCGGACCATGCCGCGAGCGGTGACGCGAAGGGTGCCGGCGAAAACAGCGTCGCCGGGCTCCAGAACGCGCCGAACGGCGACACCGGCGCGACGCCGAGGAACGGCATGGCGCCCGACCACGCGGCGGCAACGCCGAAGGGGTCGAAGGGATTGCCTGCCGGCGGGCGATACCAGGACCGTTCCGGACGCGGCGGTACCAATGGAATGGAAAAAGCGGTAGGCGCGGCCTTGGGGACCGCCGCCGGCTCACGGGCCGGCGCGACCTTCACAGGGGCGCCACACCAGAACGACAAGGCGGTCGATGTCATCGACGCCGCCGTATCGGCGGCCGTTTCATCAAGGGAGCCCAGCATGGTTTCGCTCCGCACGTTGAAGGACACGCGCGATCTCAGTTGGTCCGTATCGAGTGCTCCGGCAGGGGAGCAAAAAGGACCACCGGACTGCAACGTGCTCTGAGCATAACTCTTTTGCGGCGCTGCAACAATACATATTGCAACGCAGCGAAGGTTCGCGGCTATCTATCTGACAAATTAGTGAAATTTGTCCTTCAGCCCGCTTGGACGCCCGCCGATGCGGGGTGGCGCGCGCCGCCGGCCCGGCGTCCGGCCAGCAGCCAATAGATGCTTCCGGCCACGAAGCCGGCGGTCAGAAATGCGGTCAGGGCGTAGTTGTTGACGATGCTCGGCTGGCCGGGAAGCTCGCTTGAGAGCTGGGCGACGAACCCGATCGCGGCAATCGTGACGCCGCTCGCGGCATAGTAGAGCCAGGCCCGGATGCGGCGCCATTCACCGAGCGCCACGATGACGAGCACAAACGGAGCCGAAAAGACCGCGCTGTGGATGGCGGCCAGCAGCGACCACTGGCCAGCCTGCGCCACCGCGTCGGCGCCGCGGCTCGCAAGATCCGCCGGGGTCATCGCAAACAGCACTTGAACTGCGCCCCCGGCCAGGCAAGCCAGGACGAAGCCGACGATTACGCGCAGCACCGACAGGATCATGGGGTGACGTTATACGGGGCGACCGGGTCGGTTCAATGACGGCGAGCGAAAGCCGGGCTCAGGCGCGCCGGCCGGCGAGGAGCCAGTAGACGAAGCCGCCGGCGAAACCCGCGGTGGCCAGGACCTGAAGGACGACGGGCGCGGGTAGCACCATCTCCTGCCCCTGACCGAGGCGCGCCAGCAGGGGAATGGCTGCGAGCGCCGCCCCGCCCCCGACGATGTAGTAGACGGCCGAGCGGATGCGTCCGACCTCGCCGATCAGCACGACGGCGAGCGCAGGCAGTAGGGTCAGTCCGGAGGCGAGGATGTAGCCCTGCCACAGCAGGTCGAGTATCGCGGTGATCGAGTCGGCACCCTCCTGCGCCTTGCCGTGCATCGCCTGGGTGATGCGCTCCATACCCAGCGTGACGACCACGAACAGGGTGAAAGCCGCCGAGACCAGAAATGCGATGGGAACCACGATCACGCGCCACAGCGTCGACCAGAACATGCCGGTTCAAGCCCCCGCGGCGGACGCAGACGCGCGCTCGCTGGCCCGCAGCTTGACGCTCTCGGAGCGGAGCTGGCCGCAGGCCGCGAGGATGTCGCGGCCGCGCGGCGTGCGGACCGGGCTCGCGTAGCCGGCCCGATTGACGACCTCGGCGAAGTGCTCGATCGTCTGCCATTCGGCGCACTCGTAGCGGGTGCCGGGCCAGGGATTGAAGGGGATCAGGTTGATCTTGGCCGGGATGCCCTTGAGGAGCCGAACCAGTGCCTTGGCATCGGTCAAGCTGTCGTTGATGCCCTTCAGCATGACGTACTCGAAGGTGATGCGGCGCGCATTCGACAGGCCCGGATAGTTGCGGCAGGCCTCCATCAGCTCGGCGATCGGGTACTTGCGATTGATCGGCACCAGCTCGTTGCGCAGATCATCGCGCGTGGCGTGGAGCGAGATCGCCAGCATCGTGCCGGCCTCGGCGCCCCAGCGGGGAATCTCGGGCACGACACCGGAGGTCGACAGGGTGATGCGGCGCTTGGAGACGGACAGGCCCTCGCCGTCGGCGGCCACCTCCATCGCCCGGCGCACGTTGTCGAAATTGTAGAGCGGCTCGCCCATGCCCATCAGTACGATGTTGGTGATCTTGCGCTCGGTCGTGGGCAGCAGGCGGCCGTCGGCGGGCGGCGTCGCGCCCGGCCAGTCGCCGATGCGGTCGCGAGCGAGCAGGATCTGGCCGACGATCTCCTCGTGCTCGAGGTTGCGGACGAGGCGTTGGGTGCCGGTGTGGCAGAACGAGCAGGTCAGCGTGCAGCCGACCTGCGAGCTGATGCACAGCGTGCCGCGGTCGTACTCGGGGATGTAGACCGTCTCGATCTCGGGGGCGCGCGCGTCATGACCGCGGCGCGGCAGGCGCAGGAGCCATTTGCGGGTGCCGTCGACAGAGACCTGCTCGCTGACCACCTCGGGCCGCGCCAGGGAATAGGCGGTCGCGAGCTTGGCGCGCAGCTCCTTGGAGACGTCGCTCATCTGGTCGAACGCGGTGACACCGCGGACATAGAGCCAGCTCCAGAGCTGGTCCACGCGCATGCGCAACTGCCGCTCTGGCACGCCGATGACAGCCAGCGCCGACCGCAGGGCGGCCTTGTCGAGGCCGGCCAGGGAGGGCAGTTGCGCTGCCGCGGGAGCCGCGGATTGGAGGGTTTTGTCGAGCAGCAAGACCATTTTGGCGAAATCCATGTCGGATTAAGGCGGAGATTTAGTCTCGATCGGGTCAAAGGGAAAGGGTCTAGCAGCGCCTAGGTTGGTGCGCCTCGACCCGATCCTGTAGTGTCGCGGCAACCAATAATCGGCAATCTCGAGGGAGTGAGCCCGTGACGTCGAAGCCCCGTGGCCGCCAGTTTTTCTTCAATCCCGGACCGACCAACATTCCCGACCGGGTGCTCGGGGCGATGAACCGGGCGACGCTCGATTTCTTCAGCGAAGAGTTTCTGGCGATCCAGCGGCTCGTCCATGCCGGCGTGATGCGGGTGCTCAAGACGAAGCAGCACCTGCTCATGTATGCGGCCAACGGGCATGGTGCGTGGGAGGCGGGCTTCGCCAACGTGTTCGCGCCCGGCGACACGCTGCTGATGCTCGAATCGGGCCGGTTCTCGGCGAGCTGGACCGATATGGCCCAAGCGCTCGGACTGAAGGTCGAGACGCTGCGCGCCGACTGGCGGCTCGGCGTGCCGACCGCTGCGGTGGCGGAGCGGCTCGCCAAGGACAAGGCGCACGAGATCAAGGGCGTGCTGGTCGTCCAGAACGAGACGTCGACGGGGCTGACGCATCCGGTGGCCGAGATCCGCAAGGCGATCGAGTCCGTCCGGCACCCGGCGCTCTATCTGGTGGACACCATCTCGTCGCTCGCCTCGATGGATTTCCGGATGGACGAGTGGGGCGTCGACATCGCCGTCGGCGGCAGCCAGAAGGGTCTGATGATGACGACGGGCCTGTCGTTCACCGGGATCAGCGAGCGCGCGCTGGAGCTGTCCAAGACGGGCGGCATGAAGCGCAGCTATTGGAACTGGGCGGAGATGCGCTCGATATCGCCGCAGCGCTTTCCTGGGACCACTCCGGTGCACATGTTTTTCGGGCTCGAGGAATCGCTGAAGCTGCTCGAGGAGGAGGGGCTCGACGCGGTGTTCGCGCGGCACCGGCGCCTGGGCGCGGCGACGCGCGCCGCGGTTGCGCATTGGGGTGGCGGCGCCAAGAGCGGCCTCACCATCTCGGCCGACGGTCTCGAGGGACGCGTCGAGGGGATCGAGTTGCTGTGCCGCGATCCGGCGCGGGTCTCCGACACGGTCACGGCGATCGTGCTGCCCGATGGGCACGACGCGAATGCGCTCAGGAAAATCGCGCTCGACCGGTTCAACCTGTCGCTCGGCGGCGGGCTCGGTCCGCTGGCCGGCCGGGTCTTCCGGATCGGCCACATGGGCGACCTCAACGAGCCGATGCTGCTCGGCGCGCTGGCAACCGTCGAGCTGGCGATGACGGTGGCCGGCATTCCGCATCGCGCTGGCGGCACCGAGGCGGCGATCGCCGCGTTGTCGGGGCGCTGAGTCAAGGGTTGTCCCCGCCGGGTGGGCTCCGTGCGATACTGCCAGTGCCTCGGATCACGAAGCGGGCGCACCTGCAGAGCGCTTGCTCCAGCCTGCGATTTCCGAGGGTCGCAGTCCGATCGTTCTCGTGGGCTGGCCGCCAGACCAGCGGAGCGTCATAGCGAGGGCCTGGATGCGGCAAGCCCGGGCGTGCACCGCCCATCATGTTCCAGGTCGAAGGGCAGCGCAGGCCCGGGCTTCTTACCGTGCCTCTTTCGCCGCGGGGTGTGTTGCCTCCGACGGCGCGCACGTGCGTGCGCTTCCATTTGGAAGCTCCCGGTTTCAGGCAGGGCTGGGGTGTCGAGACCCGAGGCTCGCCGGCAGCAGTGGTGTGATAGAACGATGCGTTCGCCAAGGAGCCGCACGCCATGTCCAAGACCCTCGTCCAGAAGCAATTCGGTGCGCATGCCGCGGCCTACTTGACGTCGGCGGTTCACGCCAAAGGCGCCAGCCTCGGGCGGCTGGTCGAGCTGGTGGGCCCGCAGAAACACTGGCAGATGCTCGACGTGGCAACAGGCGCGGGTCATACCGCGGCGGCGTTCGCCCCGCACGTCGCCAAGGCGATCGCGAGCGACCTGACGGACGAGATGCTCGAGCAGGCTGCCAAGCTCGCGCGGGAGAAGGGTTTGTCGAACCTCGTAACGGCGAAGGGCGACGCCGAGGCGCTGCCGTTTCCCGATGCAAGCTTCGAGCTCGTGACGTCCCGCATCGCGCCCCACCATTTCCCCGATGTCGCGCGCTTCGTTGCCGAAGCCTGGCGGGTGCTGAAGCCGGGCGGAACACTCGCGGTGGTCGACAACATCTCGCCCGATGCCCAATCGACCTCGGGATTTTCCGACGCCGACCTTCGGGATGCGGCCGCCGCCTACAACGCGTTCGAGAAGCTGCGCGACGAAAGCCATGGTCGCTGCCTGACCACCGGCGAGTGGGTGGCCCTCGTACGGCGCGCGGGCTTCGAGGTCGTGCATCAAGAGCGGTTGGCCAAGGCGATGGAGTTCAAGCCCTGGGCCGAACGCATGGGGGTCGATGCGCCGACGATCGCCCGTCTCGAGACGATGCTGGCGAACGCCACGCCGGCGTTGAAGGCGTTTCTCACGCCGCGCACGGAGGAGGGGCGGCTTGCGTTCACCCTCGCCGAGCTGGTGTTGATCGCCCGCAAGCCATGAGGCGAGTGGAGCCATGCGACGGATCGCGGTTGCGAGTTTCATGGGATTGACGGTCTTGGTCGCCGTCGCCGCGGTGCTGGATCCGGGCGTCCTCGTCGATCGGCGATTGGAGGTGCGGAGCCACCGCGACGTTCAAGCCAACCGCATCGTCAACACGGGCGTGATGAGGTGCCGCTATCTTCACCTGTCCGGTCTTGCCGTGCGCGAGCTGGTTGCCGACGACGCGCACGCGGTCTGTGCGCGGGTCGCCTCGAGCCGGACCGCCACACGCTAGTTGATCCTTAGCACTTCAGCGGCTAAGGTTCGCTCATGACCTGTGGTCTCGTGATCATTACGCGAATTAGCGCCCCGGCGGCCTGAGGCAGCCGGGTTTTCCGCTTTGCGTTTTCGCGATCACTTCTGAAGGTCCTTTCCCCATGACATTTCCTGCTGCTGCGGCACAGCCTGCCGCGGGTGCGCCGTGCCGTGATGAACCCTCTCACGTCAAGGCGCTCTTTTTCGTCACCGGCGTCGCCGATCCCGGCCTGCTGCCGCGTTTGATCGAGCCGGTGGCCAAGCTCGGCCACGTGCCGTTGCGGGTTCATGCCTCGCGCGAATCCGGCGATGGCACGGAAGTCTCGGTCGATCTCAGGCTGGTGGATCTGCCGCCGCGGGCGGCGCTGCTCGTCGAGCATGCGCTCAGGAGCGTCGTTGGCGTCCGTCAGGTGATCGCCGTGGTCGAGCCGCAAGCCTGAACAGCGGGGCTGGCCAAGGCGGCGAACTCTGCGTATGTGGTTGCCGTCGAGACTGACGGCAACCACCAGCGGGGATGCGATGACCGGCAGCAATCGATGGGAAAGCCTGGAGGCGCCGTCGCTCGGTGATTTCGAGGAGCTTGCGGCGGCGGCGTGGGAGCGCCTGCCGGGCCATTTCCGGCAAATGTGCGGCGACCTCGTCATCCGCGTCGAGGACTTCGCCACCGACGAGGTGCTCGATGCGCTGGACATCGAGAGCCCGTTCGACCTGATGGGCCTTTACCAGGGCGTCAGTCTGGACAAGAAGAGCGTGGCCGACGTGCCGCGCGAGCCCGACATGGTGTTTCTTTACCGGCGGGCCATTCTCGACTTCTGGGCGGACGAGGGGGACGCGCTCGGCGCCCTGGTGACGCACGTTCTCGTCCATGAGATCGGCCATCATTTCGGCTTTTCGGATGCCGACATGGAGGCGATCGAAACGCAGGCAAGCCCGGAGATGGCTTCCGAATGAATGAGACGCATTTTGCGGGGGTGGTGTGTCCCGGAGACATTGCCGCGCGCGCGCAGACAGTCCAAGGTGCCGGGCAATGCGGGCACCGATGCGTGAGGGTTGAGGGCGGCCGAGCATGGCAATGAAGGGATGGATCAGGGGGGCCGCCGCCGGCGTTGCTGTGGCCGCCGGTCTGGTCTGGGCGGTTGCATTTGCCGAGGGGCCGCCGACACCCGATGAATACGTGGCCCACGTTGGCGGTGACGCGAAGATCGTTCCGCCGGGCGAGCTCAAGCTGGACAACAAGCGGATGTACTGCGGGCAGCGGCCCACCGTTCTCGATAACCAGCTCGACGACTACGGGGCGGCCTATCCGGGGTTTCTCATTCTCAACCCCAAACTGCTGGCGCGCGTTTCGACGCCCGTGAAGATGTGGATCTTCGCTCACGAATGCGGGCATCAGTTCCGCGGACCCGACGAGGAGACGGCCGATTGCTTCGCGGTCCAGCGCGGCCGGCGTGAGGGCTGGCTGACGCCGGAGGGGCTCGAAGAGGTGTGCCAGTTCATCTCCCCGGCAAAGGGAGACAGCATGCATTTTTCCGGGTCGCACCGCTGCACCTACATGCGGGAGTGCTATGCGGACACCAAAGTCCGCTGATCGGCACTTGAGCAGATCCGTTCTGCGGGCTAAGACACGACGATCGCCGCTATTGCCGCTGCTCGAGCCCGTCAGACCGGGGCCGTGCGGCCGACGGCGATGGGCCCGGAGAGTGACGACATGGACAAGTTCACCACACTGACCGCGGTTGCGGCGCCGTTGCCGATGGTCAACGTCGATACCGACAAGATCACGCCTGCGCGCTATCTGAAGACGATCAAGCGGACCGGCCTCGGCAAAATCCTGTTTTACGAGCTGCGCTTCGACGACGAGGGCAAGGAGCGGCCCGATTTCATCCTGAACAAGCCGGCGTACCGCAAGGCGCAAATTCTGGTGGTTGGCGACAATTTCGGCTGCGGGTCGAGCCGCGAGCACGCGCCGTGGGCCCTGCTCGACTACGGCATTCGCTGCGTGATCTCGACCAACTTCGCGGACATTTTCTACAACAACTGCTTCAAGAACGGCATCCTGCCGATCAAGGTGACGCCGCAGCAGCTCGAGCATCTTTTTGATGATGCGGGACGCGGGTCCAACGCCACGCTGACGGTCGATCTGGAGAACCAGGAAATCCGCGGGCCCGACGGCGGCAAGATCACCTTCGAGATCGACGCCTTCCGCAAGCACAGCCTGCTCAATGGTCTCGACGACATCGGACTGACCATGGAGAAGGGCAAGGCGATCGCGGCGTATGAGGAAAAGGCGGCCGCCGCACGTCCCTGGGCGTAGACGCAGCGGCAGCTCATTTTTCTGCGTGGGGTTTGTGACTCAGTTCGCGCGCTTGATCTGGCCGGTCTCCCAGCCGATCAGGGCGCGCTTGCGGGTCAAGCCCCAGTGGTAGCCGCCGAGATTGCCGTCGCCGCGCACCACGCGATGGCAGGGCACCACGAAGGAAATGGGATTGCGGCCGACGGCGGAGCCGACGGCCCGCGAGGCTGACGGCTGGCCGATGTGGCGGGCGATGTCGGTGTAGCTCACAGCGCGACCCATCGGGATCTTGAGCAGCGTTTCCCACACCCGCACGTCGAAATCGGTGCCGATCATCACCAGCCGCACCGGCTGCTCACGGCTCCATTGGCCGGCGTCGAAGATCACTTTGGCATGCGGCGCGATGACCTCGGGCCTTTCGACGAAACGCGCTTTGGGCCAGCGCCGCATCATGTCGGCCAGCGCATCCTCGCGCGTCTGGCCGGCGTCGTCGTTGACGAAGGCAAGACCGGCGATGCCGCGGTCGGTCGCCATCAGCAGTGCTTCGCCGAACGGCGAAGCATGGAAGCCGTAGACCATCTTGAGGCCGTCGCCGCGCCGCTTATAGTCGCCGGGGGTCATGGCCTCGTGCGACACGAACAGATCGTGCAGGCGCCCGCCGCCCGACAGGCCGACCTCGTAGGCCGCGCCCAGCACGCTGGCCGAGCCGTCCAGCAGGTTGCGTGCGTGGTCAACGGTGATGGCCTGCACGAACTCCTTCGGGCTCAGCCCGCACCAGCGCTTGAAGAGCTTCTGGCAATGCGCGGGGCTCAGGCCCAAATGCTGGGCCAGGCGCTCCAAGGAGGGTTGCTCGGCCCAGGTCTCGGACAGAAAGGCGATGGCACGGCGGATCAGCTCATAGTCGCGCGAGCGATCGGGGCCGAGCGGGGTGGCGGCGTCGATATTGATGGCGGTGTGAAGCATGGTCAGTCCTCGCGGTTATTAGCGGCGATGACGGATGACTTATGATGCTCCGATGCTCAGTTCGACCCGATTCTTGCGCACTCTACGTCCTTCTTGCTCAGATCGCGGTCCGGGAGGTGGCCAAAGCCCGGCGGAGCTCGTCGGCGAAGTCGCGCTTCTCGTCATCGGTGAGAAAGCGGCCGAACGACAGCCGGCGGCCGTGGCTGGCCAACTGCAATTCGGTGCGGCCCTGCGGATTTTCGTGGAGGAGGACGCGGACCCAATAAGGGTTAAAATCGAACGATTCGCGGCGGCCGGACGGGTGAACGCGGGTCAATATCAACTGGCGGGGGAAGATTTCGACCGTCTCGTACTGCCGGCCGGAGCGATAGTTGAGGCGAAATGCCAGGTAGATCAGCAAGACGTCGAGGCCGAAGAAGAAGAAGACCGGCCAGGCCCCCATCATCAGGAACGCGATGCCGGACATCAGGCTGACCAAGCTGATAAACACCATCAGAACAAGGAATCCGGTGGGTCCGAGCGAGCGATATGGCATCAGGATCGCGCGAAAACCGGGTTCGGACGGTGCGGCCGGATGGTCATCGGTCATGACGGTCAATTTAGCCCGATCAGGGGAGCGGTTGAAGCGGTCATGACGGTGGACGGGCGAGCGGGGGTGGCGCGAGCGGGTCGGGCGAAGGTCAAGCGCCGGCCACGGCCGAAGCTGTCGAAGGCCGAGATCGCGGAGGTGTTCCGGCGTTTTGCGGCGGCGAGCCCCGAGCCCAAGGGCGAGCTCGAGCATGTAGACCCGTTTACGCTGCTGGTCGCGGTGGTGCTGTCGGCGCAGGCGACGGATGCCGGCGTGAATCGGGCGACGCGTGGCCTGTTCAAGGTGGCGAATACGCCGGCCAAGATGGTCGCGCTCGGAGAGGAGCGATTGCGAGAGTACATTCGAACGATCGGGCTCTATCGCACCAAGGCGAAGAATGTGATCGCGCTGTCGGAGCAACTGATCGCACACCACGGCAGCGTGGTGCCGCGCGACCGCGACCTGCTCGAGACGTTGCCCGGCGTCGGCCGGAAGACGGCCAACGTGGTCATGAATGTGGCGTTCGGCGAGCCGACGATGGCGGTCGACACGCACGTATTTCGCATCGCCAACCGGATCGGGCTGACGGTGTCCAAGTCGCCGCTGGAGACCGAGGAGCAACTGCTGCGGATCGTGCCGCCCGAGTATGGCGTGCACGCGCATCACTGGTTGATCCTGCACGGGCGCTACGTGTGCAAGGCCCGGCGGCCCGCATGTGGGCGCTGCTTGATCCGCGACCTGTGCCGCTACCCGGACAAGACAGAGGGCTAGGCGGTCGCGTGGCTCAGCGTCGCGGCGCGATCGCGTGCCGTCCACCCCCGGTCGGCGGCGAGGTGCAGCATCGCGCGCTCGGCCAGCGCGGCGATCGTGAACAGCGGATTGACGCCGAGCGAGCGGGGGATCGTCGCGCCATCGACGACGTAGAGGCCGTCATGCACCGCATCGGCGCCCTTGCCGCTGCCGGCGTCGAACACCCGGCCCTTGTGATCGACCACGCCGTCGCTGCGGTCGCGGCCCATTGCGACGCCGCCCAGCGGATGGGCGGTCGCGGGCTGATGGCCCATGACGCTGCCGGCCAGCGGGTTCTTGACGTACGCGCCACCAATGCCGGAGACAAGACCGCTCAGGATACGGTCGAGCCGCTGGTAGACCGGCTCGCTGGCGGCGCCCGGCCAGCTCAGAACGAGGCGATCGTCCTCGAAGGACAACCGGCCGGCGGCGGTGTCGTGGGAAACCGCGAAGAAGGTCTGCAGGTTCTGGAACGGCCCCTTGTAGACGCCGCTGATCAGGCTCTGGATGGCGCCGAGGAGGCGGCCGTTGGGAACGAACATCACCGGCAGCGCCGAGGCGAGCGCGGACGGCACCGCGCCCTCCTGCACGCACAGCTCCTGCGCCAGATCATCGGGATCGCGAAACTCCACCTGGCCCGAGACGCAGGCGCCGACCGGGTTTTCCATGTCGAGCTTGGGCGGATGGCCGACGCCGACGGCATTGACCGCGATCCTCGCGCCGTAGCCGAAGGCGATGATGTCGCCATTGGCCGAGAAGCGGGTGCCGAGGCGGTCGGACAGCGCCAGTCCGTACGCGCGGGACCGCGAGAGGATTTCGGTCGAGCCCAATGTGCCGGCCGCGAGGATGACGACCGGCGCGGTCAGCACCCGCTCGCCCGATGCACGATCCGGCGCATCCGTCTCGGCGACGTGGACGTGCCATTCGCCGCCCCGCCGCGCAACATGCCGCACGCTCGCCAGCGTGAACAGCTCCGCGCCATGGCGAACGGCATCCGGCAGATAGGTGAGCGCCACGGTGTTCTTGGCGCCGACATTGCAGCCAGCGCAGCAGTCGCCGCACCGCGTGCAGGCCGGCTGGGTGACGCCGGCCGGGTTGACGGTCTCGTGGAAGCTCACCGTCAATCGCGGGGCGATGGGCTCGGGTGCGCCGCTCGCGGCGGCGGCGGTGGCGAGCGCCTTGAACTTGCTGTGGCTCGCGGCGTGCGGGTCCCGCATCGGGCGCAGCCAATGGGCGGCGCGCCGGTAGCCTTCATCGAGCAGGCCGTCGTCGCGAACGGCGGCGGGCCACACCTCGTCGGCGAAGACACGCGGGTCGGGTCGCAATGCCACGCCACCATTGACCAGCGAGCCGCCGCCGAGGCCGCATCCGACGAGGACATGCATGTCGGCGCCGACGCGCACGTCGTAGAGCGCCGACGCGCGGCCGGTATGCATGCGCTTGCCGCTGATCTGGATCTGCGACCGAAGGTCGGGAAACCGGGCGGGAAACTCGCCGGCCTGAAACTCGCGCCCGCGTTCCAGCACGGCGACGCGCCGGCCCGCTCGCGACAGGCGGGACGCGGCGATGCCGCCACCGTAGCCCGAGCCGACGATGATCACATCGTAGGCCTGACTGGCTTCATCGAGGGATCGCGCGAGGCGGTTCATGCCAATCCTCCGGTGCCCCCTCTCCATAGCAATGATTCGCGAGTGCGCGTCCTCCGACGGCGCGGTCTGGGGCGATCGAGACGAGGTCATCTACCGAAAAATATAAGGGATCTCGTATGTCAGTTGTGCGGCCGTCAGGCCACGGGGCGGCGCTGGAAAGCGGGTGGTCCGCACAGCCTCAAGCGCGGCGCCGTCGAGCGCGGCCTGGCCGCTCGACCGGGCCACCCGCACTTCCCGCACCTCGCCGGTGACGGCGATGGCGAAGCCGATCCGGACCGTGCCGCGGGTGCCGGCCGTGGCTTTCGGCTTGTTGCGGGCCAGGGTGCTCACAATGGACTTGGCGTACTCTACCGCGGTGCCGGGGCTGGCGGCGGCCGCACTGCTCGCCACCAGGGGCTCGTCGGCATGGCCGCGCGCACTGGCGGCGCCGACATTGCCGGCCTCCGCGGCTTCGGCCGGCGCACTTTCGGATTTGGTCTCGGCTTCGGCGGGCTTGCGCGCGGCCTGGCCGTCGTCGGCCGTCTCGGAGACCTCGCTTTTTTCCCGCGCAATGACGATGTCCGCCGGCTGCGGCGGACTGGGCTCGGGGCGCTCCGTCCATTCGGGAATGACGATATCCGGCATCTGGGCCGCAGCCACGTCGGCGCGCTCGGTCTCGCGACGCTGCTGGTCGGCCGCGGCGGCGGAACTGTCGGCCGGTTTCAGGTTGCCATCGGTTGCGCTGACCACTTTCGCGGCCGCGGCCTCGCCGGGCTGCGCGATCGCGCGCGACTCGAGGGCGGCCGAGCTGATCACCTCGACGCTGATCGCTTCGAGCTCCTGTCCGTCGCCGCCGACCAGGACCTGCGCGGGGGCGCGGACGAGCAGGCCGATGACGGCGACGTGCGCGACGACGGCCGCGAGCAGGCTCAGGCGCCAGACACGTTGTCCGTGATCCGGGTTCTCGATGGCAACGCCCGCGTGCTCCAGCGCCGGGGCTGCCGACGGGGCGGCATCCGCGACCGTCTCCCTGTTTTGGAGCGCGCCCTCCTCAACGGGTGGGTCGGATTGCGAGGTTTCGGTGGCCATCCGGGACCGGGGAATTGCTCCAGACACCTTTCGACGGGCTCAGGCACCTCGGGACGGGCGCGCACGGCGAACCCTCTTACACGAGTCTCTCGTCCACGGCGTGACGCCCGGACAGTGGATGTGGCAGCGGTCCGGCGATCATTCGCCGTCGCGGCGAAAGCGGAACGTGGCGGCCAGCCGGGCGGCGGATTCGCGCATCTGCGGCACGAACTTCAGCGCCTGGTCGAGACTGACTCGCGCCTCCGGCGCCGATACCGCGATGCCGCCAACGACCTGGCCGGTGTCGGCAATGATGGGTACGGACACGCACACCACGCCTTCGATGAACTCCTGGTCGTCGATGCCGACGCGGGATGCCCGGATCTTTTCCAGCGCATCGCTCAGATGGGCGCGGTCGACCAGGGTGCGGGCGGTGTAGCGGGTGAGCGGGATCGAATTGACGACGTCGCTGCGCTCGCGCAGCGGAAGCTGGGACAGCAACAGCTTGCCGATGGCCGTGCAATGGACGGGCACCCGGCTGCCGGCCTCGAACCGCAGGCCGAGCGGCCATTTGGCCTCGACGCGGTCGAGATACATCACCTCCGAGCCGACCAAAATACCGAAGTTGCAGGTCTCGCCGATGGCCTCCGACAGCGCTTGCAGGATGGTGTGGCGCAGATTGCGGGGGGCGGCGGCGCCCAGCGTGTTGAGCGACAACGTGATCAGCCGCGGCCCTTCGATAAAGCCTCGTTTGAGGCTGTCGCGATCGATGAAGCCCATATCGGCCAGCGCGCTCGTGATGCGGTGCGCCGTCGGCTTGGTCAGCCCGGACGCGCGGACGATCTCGGCCATCGACAGCGGCTGGCGGGCGGCGGCAATGATCTCCAGGATGGAGAAGGCCTTGCCCATGGCGCCGAGCTGGGCAATGTCGGAGGGCTGGCTTCGTCCGCGACGGGGCGCCCCGTTCACGATCGGCAGGGCGGGGCGTCCACCGCGTCCGGTTTCGGTATTCGACGGCATGATGTTCGTGCCTCGGTCAAATCAGTCAAAGGTGCACACCTCGGCTTCGCCGCACTGCGTTGCGAATCACGCATTGCGGCGCGCAGGTATTCGCGTTCGATCATAAAGTCTTTTCAAAGACCTATCCACTGGCATGCCGGGGTCCCGGCAGACGAGCGCGGAGACGGCCGCCCGCGACCCCCGATTGATCGAGGCGGCGCGCCGTTCCATAAACACTTGTCATTCATCCTTAAATCGGAACCCGATGGCCAGCCACCTGTTCTCGCCTTTTCGCCTGCGCGACCTCACCCTCGACAACCGCATCGTCGTTTCGCCCATGTGCCAGTACTCGGCCGAGGATGGGTCGGCCACGGACTGGCATGTCATGCACCTGGGCAGCCTGTCGAACTCGGGCGCGTCGCTGTTGATCATCGAAGCCACCGCGGTCGAGCGCGACGGGCGCATCACGCACGGCTGCCTCGGCCTCTACAGCGACGAGAACGAACGGGCGCTCGCGCGTGTCGTCGAGGCATGCCGCCGCTATGGCAGCGCCAAGATCGGCATTCAACTGGCGCATGCCGGGCGCAAGGCATCGGCCAAGCGGCCGTGGGAGGGGACCTCCCTCAACGAGCCGGAGCTCGAGCAGCCCTGGTCGACGCGGGCACCATCCGCCATCCCCTTTGCCTCGGGGTGGCACCGGCCGGAGGAGCTGACCGCGGACGAGATCGCCCGCTTGCCCGGCGCGTTCGCGGCGGCGGCCGAGCGCGCCAACCGTCTCGGCCTCGATCTGGTCGAGCTACACGCCGCGCACGGGTATCTGCTGCATCAGTTCCTCTCCCCGCACTCGAACACGCGCACCGACGCCTACGGCGGCAGCCGCGAGAACAGGATGCGACTGCCGCTCGAGGTGTTCCAGGCGGTGCGCGCGGTGTGGCCAGAGACCAAGCCGCTTGGGATCAGGATTTCCGCGGTCGATTGGCTCGACGGCGCGTGGAGCCTCGACGACTCGATCGTGCTCGCGCGTTGCCTCAAAGACCGCGGCTGCGATTTCATCGATGTGTCGAGCGGTGGCATCGACCTGGCGATCAAGGTGCCGATTGCCCCGGGCTATCAGGTGCCGTTCGCGAGGGAGATCCGGCGTGCGACGGGGCTCGCCGTCATGGCGGTCGGCATGATCACCGATCCGGAGCAGGCGGAGGCGATCGTCGCGGAGGGGCAAGCGGATCTGGTGGCCCTGGCACGCGCTTTCCTCGACGATCCGCACTGGGGGTGGCACGCGGCCTATCGCCTGGGTGGCGAGGTGCGCCACCCGCCGCAGTACCGGCGGGCCGGCGTCAAGACATGGGATCCGGCCAAGCGTCACGCGGCTCGCGGCTGAGAAAGACGGGTGGGGATAGGGACAGTGAAGGAACACGGCATGGCGGGCTCGGCGATCGTACTCGGCGCTGGCATGGTCGGGGTTGCGACCGCACTCGAACTCAAACGGCGCGGCTATGATGTGACGCTGGTCGACCGGCGCGGGCCGGGGCGCGAAACCTCGTACGGCAACGCCGGGGTGCTCAGCCGCGGCTCGCTGATGACGGCCAACCAGCCGTCGGTGTGGCCGGCGCTGCCGCGGCTGCTGGGCAATCGCGGCATCGCGCTGCGCTACAATCCGGACTACGTGCGCCGCAACCTGAAATGGGCGCTGGGATTCCTGCGGCACGCGACGCCGGCCAAGGCCGAGGCTGCGGCGCGGGCGCTCGATCCCTTGTGCGCGACGTCGCTGGCGCGCCACCGCGCCCTGTTGCGGGAGGCCGGCATCGAGCATCGCCTGCGGGAAACGGGGTGGCTCAAGGCCTATCGGTCGGAGCGGTCGTTCGCGGCGACGGCGCTCGAGCGGTCGTTCTACGACCGCTACGGTGTGGACTACGAAATCCTCGAGCCAGACCAGATTCGCGAGCGCGAGCCACACCTGTCGCCGATCTTCAAGAAGGGGCTGCTGATCACGGCCAACGCCTCGGTGGACCGGCCCGGCGCGGTGGTCGAGGCGTACGCCGATCTGTTCGTCAGCCGCGGCGGGCGGATCGTCACGCAGGAGGTGCGGGCGGCCGCGCGGATGAACGCGGGGTGGTCGGTTACGCTTCAGGACGGGTCGGCGCTTGCGGCCGATCACGTCGTCGTCGCGCTCGGGCCGTGGTCGAAGGCGTTTCTGGAGCGGCTCGGCTATGACGTGCCGCTGGCTTTCGAGCGCGGCTATCACTGCCACTACCAACCGCGCGGCAACGCCCTGCTGCATCGTCCGGTGCATGACGTCGAAGGCGCCTACGTGATCAGCAGCATGGAGCAGGGCGTGCGGATGACCACGGGGATCGAGCTCAACGACATCGATGCCCCGCCCAATCCGGCACAGGTCGCGCTGGCGCTCGGCAAGGCGCGCGAAGCCTTTCCGCTCGGTGACGCGGTCGACGCAGAGCCGTGGATGGGGCGGCGGCCGACGTTCCCCGACAGCCTGCCGATGATCGGGGAGGCGCCCCGGCATCCGCGGCTGTGGCTCGCGTTCGGGCACCAGCACATGGGGTTCACGACCGGGCCGGGAACGGCGGTGGCGCTGGCCGATCTCATCGAAGGCAAGCCGCCGGTGTTCACCTGCGAGCCGTTCCGCCCGTCGCGATATCTGAGATAGCGCCTCGGCTGATCAGCGTTGACCCGGCGGTTTGGCCTTCGCCAGCGGGTGGTGCGTGTGGACGACGGCCTTCAGGCGTTCCTCGAGCACGTGGGTGTAAATCTGGGTGGTCGAGATGTCGGCGTGACCGAGCAGTTGCTGCACGGCGCGCAGGTCGGCGCCGCGATCGAGCAGGTGGCTGGCGAAGGCGTGACGCAGGACGTGCGGGCTGACGCGGCGCGGATCGAGACCGGCACTCTCGGCCAGCTCCTTTAACTCCTGGCCGAAGGCCTGGCGCGTCAGGTGGCCCTGGACCCCGCGCGACGGGAACACCCATTTGCTGCTGAGCATCGGCGCTAGTCCGTCCTCGGCGTCCTCGCCGACAGCCAGATAGCGATCGAGCGCGGTGCGGGCGGCGCGGTTGAGGGGGACCAGGCGCTCGCGACCGCCCTTGCCGGTGATGGTGAGCACGCGCGGGTCGCCGGCCAGCACGGCGTGGGGCAGCGCGACCAGCTCGGAGACGCGCATGCCGGTGGCGTAGAGCAGCTCGAGCAGGCAGTGGAGGCGCAGCGCCCGCACCCGGTCCCGCCCCGCGGTGCCGTCGATGGCCGACTGCGCGGCCCCGATCAACCGGTCGACCTCGGCCACGGAGAGAGTCTTGGGAAGCGACTGGGGTCGTTTGGGGCTGGTCACGCATTCGGCTGGGCTTTCGGCGACGATCCCCTCGGCGACGAGAAACTTGAAGAACTGACGCACCGCGGACAGGCGGCGCAAGCGTGAGGCGACCGCGAGGCCGTCGGCGCTCATCGCGCGCCCGTAGTCGGCGATGTCGTCGGACCGGGCCTGGGCCAGCGGACGGCCGCGGCGGTCGAGGAATGCGGCCAGGTCGGCGAGGTCGCGCTCGTAGGCGGCGAGCGTATTGGCCGCCGCGCCGCGCTCGGCGGCGATCATTTCGAGGAAGGCGCGAATATGGTCCGGACGCTCAGGCATCAATGGGCGGCCAGGCGCGGCCACGACGCAAACAGCGCTTCGAAGGCCAGGCGGCGCGCGTCGGCCTCGAGGCGCGCGCGCTTCAGCGCACGGATGACGTCACCCAAAGCGAGCATGTGCGCGCCCTCGGCACCTTCGGGGCCAAGCGCCTGCATCGACAGCAGGATCAGCCGGCCGACCTCCTTCTTCTTGCCGGCGTCCTGGAGATCGGCCAGCACGCCGGTCTCCGGCAGATGACCTCGCGTCGGCTGCGGGGTGCGGCTCGCCGCCTCCCACAGCCGCAGCGGTACATTGTAGTCGAGCGCGTCGAGGACGGTCGCAAGCCGATGCAGAACATCGGGTGCGAAGCGGCCGGCCAGCGCCAGGCTCTCGATGTACCTGAGATTATCCCCGCGGGTGCCCGCGGCCGGATCGGCGATATCGACGAGGGCCAGCCAATGACGCAGGCCGTCGCCAGGTCCGGTGGCGTCGAGCGATGCCCAGGCGCGCGCGTCGTCGATGCGGCCGGCGGCAAGAACGACCTCGATCGCGGTCTCGACGAACCAGCCGAACTCTGGCGTGCGCGGGATCAGCTCGACCTGCGGCCCCACGCCGCGAAGCATCGGCAGATAGAGGCCGACGCGGCGGGCATCATCGAGCAGGGCACGGATGAGACGGGCCTTGCGCGCCGGCGTTTGCTCGCGCTCCAGGCCTTGAAGCAGCACGGCGCGCCGCAGCAGGGGCTCGGATTTCTGCGCCAGCGGATCGGCCAGGTCGGCGGGCGGAATGGTCTGGGCCCGGTAGATGTCGAGCAAGGCATCGGGCGCCACGATGTTGCGGCGGACGGCCGCCTCGGCGGCGGCCAGCCGGAAGCGCGCCTCGGCGGCCGGATCGCGGACGATGGCCGCCAGGAGCGGGGCGTCGGCGTGCGCCAGGACGGCCACGGCGTCCACCGCGCCGGTCAGCGCCAGCAGGCGATAGTCGAGCACCGTCAGGCGCTTGGGGATTGCCGGGCGGGCGCTCTGGCCAGCCCCCTGGCCGGCTGCGACGGCATCCAGCAGCGCGAGCGTGTCGGCGGCGGCGTATTGCTCCTCGCGGGCGAGCTCGGCGGCCAACCCCGCTGCCGCCGGATTGCCGCCGGCTGCGGCGCAATAGCCCGCGATGGCGAGCGCTTCTCCGCGCATTTGTGCCGGCAGATCGGCCTTGCGGGCAGTCGCGTCCTGGATCGATTGGCAGGCCTCCTCCCGCCGGCCGGAGGCCAGGGCGGAGCGGGCCTTGAGAGCTGCAATCAACGCTTTCGCATCATCAGGCGCGGCCGTGCCCAAGGTTTTGTCCAAATCCTCCAGCAGGCCGGACCGATAGAGGCCCTCGGCGCGGATCGCGGTCAACTCGCGCGCCGACGCGCCCGCGGGCGCGCTGACGTCGGCCGACAGAAGCCGGCGCCAGAGGCGGTGGAGGGCCGGCGAGCGCGGCGGAATGTCGAGCGAGGCCAGCAGCTTCTCGACGCCTGCGAGATCGAGGCCCTGCCACAGATCGAGTGGCAGGCCAGAGCCGTCGGCGGCCATGACCGGCATCAGCTCGGTGCGCTCCACGGCCCGGCTCTTGGAGTCGACCGGAACACGATCGCGCTCGGCGGATTGCGGATCCTCCGGAGGGCGGCGCGCGTCCGCCGGCGCGCCCCAGCCCGGGAACCACCCCTGCATCGGAGCCAGCACGGAGCCGGTGCCGCCATCCGCCGGGCGCGGCGGCTTCTGGGCCGGCCGCGCGTCACGCTCGCGGAATGGATTCCATCCCTCCTGCGCGGGGGCGGGCGTCGCCACGGCCAGAACGCCGAGACCAGCAAGAAGGATGAAGGCATCGCGTGGGCGCATCGGGCAACAGCTTCCTAGAGATTTCCAGCTCAGCCTATTTGACTTTGACGCCGGGAAGCGGGCGCGAGACTTCACGTTGAACCGGCTCGAAGAAGGTGGCCACGGCATAGAGACCACCGTAGACGATGGAAACAAGGATGGCGGTGACCGTCAGGAACCGAAAAAGGGTTGGCATGAACGGCGTGGCTCTCAACAGTTCTGCGTTGTTGCGGACAGCGCCAGTGTGGCGTTGCCGAGGCGAAAAGGGCAAGCTGTCGGTGCGGGCTATTTGTAGCGGGCCCACATTCTGTCCTAACCGATTGGCCAGTCGCCGTATTGTCTCCATCGGCGACTTGTGGGACGGTCGCGCCGCCCCGGTGCCGGGGTCAGGGCGTGCGTGAAAAATGATTCGATTCGGACCCAACAGGAAGTGGACGGACGCTCCGGCCTGCGCCCCGGCAGTGCGTGAGGCGCTGGGGCAACGCTCGCTCGTGCTCGTGGGTCTGATGGGGTGTGGAAAAACCTCGGTCGGTCGCCGGCTCGCCGCCGCGACCGAGCTGCCGTTCGTCGATGCCGACGACGAGATCGAGCAGGCGGCGGGAAAGTCGATCAGCGAAATCTTCGCGGACCACGGAGAAGCGCATTTTCGCGAAGGCGAGCGCAAGGTCATCGCGCGCCTGCTGCGCAACGGGCCACAGGTTTTGGCCACCGGCGGCGGCTCGTTCATGAACCCGGAAACCCGGGTCAACATCAAGCAGGCGGGCATCTCGATCTGGCTCAAGGCCGACCTGCCGCTGCTCATGAAGCGGGTGATGCGGCGCGACAACCGGCCGCTGCTCAAGACGTCCGATCCGGAAGCACGGATGCGTGAGTTCATGGAGCAGCGCTATCCGGTCTACGCGCAGGCGGACCTCACCGTACAGAGCCGTGATGTTCCGCACGACATCATCGCGGCCGAAATTCTCGAGCGGCTCGCCGCGGGGCCGCTGGCGCGCGAGCGAGACGCGGGGCCGTGATGACGCCAGCCAGCAGCGAACGTGTGATCGAGGTTGCGCTGGGCGCGCGCAGCTACGAGGTGCTGGTCGGCCACGGACTGCTCGGCCGGGCGGCGGCGTTGATCGCGGAGCGGCTCGGGTCGCGCCGCGTCGGGATCGTGACCGACGAGAACGTCGGCCGCGTGCACCTGCCAGCGCTCGAGAACGAGCTCAAAGCCGCCGGCCGGTTCGCCGGATCGGCGATCGTCAAGGCCGGCGAATCCAGCAAGCGCTTCAGTGTGCTCGGACCGCTCTGCGAGCGGTTGCTCGAGATGGGTCTGGAGCGCAACGATCTCGTCGTCGCGCTGGGCGGCGGTGTTGTCGGCGACCTCGCCGGCTTCGCCGCCAGCGTGCTGCGGCGCGGGGTGCGTTACGTTCAAATTCCGACGACGCTGCTGGCCCAGGTCGATTCCTCGGTCGGCGGCAAGACCGGCATCAATACTGTGCAGGGCAAGAACCTGGTCGGGGCCTTTCACCAGCCGGGGCTGGTGCTGGCGGATACGGCGGTGCTGGCGACCCTGCCGCCGCGCGAGATGCGGGCCGGCTACGCCGAGGTCGTGAAATACGGCTTGCTGGGCGACCGTGCGTTCTTCGACTGGCTCGATCGCCATTGGCAGGACGTTCTGGCTCATGACCGCGCGGCGCTGATCCACGCGATCTCCCGCAGCATCGAGATGAAGGCCGAGATCGTTGCGCGGGACGAGACAGAGACGGGAGACCGCGCACTGCTCAACCTGGGCCATACCTTCGGGCACGCGCTCGAGGCGTGGGCCGGGTACTCCGATCGCCTGCTGCACGGCGAGGCGGTGGCGATCGGGATGTGCCTCGCGTTCCGGCTGTCCGAGGAGCTGCGCCTGGCGCCGCCCCAGACGGCAGCGCGCGTTTCCGCGCACCTCAAGGCCGTGGGCCTTCCCACCGAGATCGCCGACATTCCCGGCGGGCCGGCGCCAGATGCGGCCGAGCTCGTTCGCCTGATGGGGCAGGACAAGAAGGTGCGGGACGGCCAGCTCACCTTCATCCTCGTCCGGGGTGTCGGGGCGGCATTCGTGACGCGCGATGTCGGCCGCGACACGGTCGACGCCTTTCTGCGCCGAGAGATTTCGGGCGCGCGCCTGCCGTGAGTCGCGTGCGCCGGCTGCTTCGGCGCTATGCTATGTGTTCCACCCGCACGACGTGGTCCCGCGGCCATCCGCTGAGCGGCCTTTCGGTTCTCATTTGCTTTCGGGAGACGCTGCCTCCTCATGTCGGTCGAAACCGGTTTGATCCTCGGCGCCATCGTCGTGCTGCTCCTCATTTCCGCTATCCTGAAAGGAGGCGAGGTGGCGCTGACCGGGGCCTCGCGGGCCCGTCTGCATGCGCTCGATGAAGAGGGACACGCGCGCGCGCGGCTGGCGAACCGGCTGCTGGCCGAGCCGGAGAAGCTGACCGGTGCCGTTCTGCTCGCCAGCACCTTCGCGGATGCGCTCGCGGTCGCATTGGCGACGGGGCTGGCGATCGCGCGGGTCGGCAATGTGGGGGTCGCCTACGCCGCGGCCATCTTGACGCCACTCGCCGTCATCTTCTCGGCGGTGCTGCCGAAGACCTTCGCCCTAGCGTGGTCCGATCGCGTGGCGCTCTTGGCGGCGCCGGTCCTGCGCGCGGCAGTGGTCATCCTCGCGCCGCTGATCGCGACGTTCGCCTTCGTGGTGCGGCAGGTCCTCCGGTTGACGCCCTCACGCAAGGACGATGCGGCCAACATTCTCGCGGCGCGCGAGGAGATCCGCGGTGCCATCGATCTACAGCAGAAGGAAGGGGCGGTGGCGCGCCACGATGCCGAGATGTTGGGCGGCGTGCTCGATCTCGGCGACCTGCAGGTGCAGGACATCATGATTCACCGCACCAAGATGGATACGATCAACGCCGACGACCCGGCGCGCAAGGTGGTCGACGAGGTGCTGAAGTCTCAGTACTCGCGTGTGCCGATCTGGAAGGACCAGGCCGAAAACATCGTCGGCATCCTGCACACGAAGGATCTCCTTGCGGCGCTCCACCGCCTCGACTGGAACGTCGACACGCTCGACATCCTGGCGCTGGCCGCGCAACCGTGGTTCGTGCCCGACGCCACCAGCGTCCGGGGTCAGCTCAACCAGTTCCTCAAGCGCAAGGCGCAGATGGCGCTCGTGGTCGACGAGTACGGCGAGGTGCAAGGCCTCATTACGCTCGAGGATATTCTGGAGGAAATCGTCGGGCAGATTGCGGACGAGCACGACACCCACGAGACCGGCATCCGCCCGCAGGCCGACGGCACGGTCAATGTCGATGGCGCCGTCGCGGTGCGTGACCTCAACCGCCACATGAACTGGGAACTGCCGGACGAGGAAGCGACGACGATCGCGGGGCTCGTGATCCACGAGGCGCAAGTGATCCCGGAGCCGGGGCGGGCATTCACCTTTCACGGCTACCGGTTCGAGATCCTGCGCAAGAGCCGCAACAAGATCACCGCCTTGCGGGTGCAGCCGGTCGATCGGCCGAAGGAGGACTAGGGTCGGAGACGGGTCGCGCGGCCCGGTCGTGCCACAATCGCTGCGCAGGCTCGGGAGTTGCCCCCGTGCCTTGGAGATGTGCGATGATCGATGCCGCAGTGCGATACGACCTGGTGATCGTCGGTGCGAGCTTTGCTGGGCTGGTTGCGGCGCGGACGGCGGCGGTGCGGGGCCTCAGGGTCGCGGTGCTGGAGACGAAGCCGGACGCTGGAGCGCGGGTCGCGACGACCGGCATCCTGGTGAAGGAAGCCGTCGAGGAGATCGATATTCCGCACGACGAGACGCGACGGGTCCATGGCGTGCGGCTCTATTCGCCCAACCTGAAGTCGATCGATCTGTTTGCGCCCGGCTCGTTCTTCCTGACGACCGATACGGCGGCACTGCTGCGCTGGCTGGCGCGGGAGGCGCTGCGCGCCGGCGCGCACATCCTGTTCCGGACGCGATTCGAGGGCGCGGAGCGTGCCGACGGCGTATTCCGGTTCAAAGGGCTCAACATCGAGGCGCGGTATATTCTGGGTGCGGACGGCGGGCGATCGACGGTGGCGCGCCATTTCGGGCTCGGGCGGAACCGCGATTTCCTGGTCGGCCTGGAAGCCGAGTACGTGGGCGGGAACGTGGATCCCCGCTTTCTCCACTGCTTCCTCGGCCGGCAGGTGGCGCCGGGCTATCTCGCTTGGGTCGCGCCGGGGCCCACGATGTGTCAGGCGGGGCTCGCGGTGCGGCCGCCGCACGCGGCTCGGCTCGGCGCGTTTCTCGAGCGGGTGGATCCGCTGTTCGGGTTCAGCGCGGCGCGGATCGTCGAACGCCGGGCCGGACGCATTCCGTGCGGAGGGCTCGTCCATCCGTGGGCGGGGCCGGGCGTGATGCTGGTCGGGGACGCAGCGGGCATGGTGTCGCCGCTCACCGGCGGTGGCATCCGGCTGGCGTTTCAGTACGGGCGGCGGGCCGCGCATGCGATCGGCGACCACCTGCAGAACCTGGGGCCGCCGCCCGAGCTCGCGCTGGCGGGGGACATGCCGCGGTTCGCCGCCAAGCGCGTCCTGCGCGGGATCATGGATGGACCGCTACCGGACTGGCTGGTGAACTGGGGCCTGCGCACGGCCGTCATGCGGCGCATCGCGCAGCACGTCTATTTCCATCGGCGCGGGGCGGCCGGAATGACATTCGCGGAGTTCGAGGCGCGCCTCGGCGATCTGGCGCCGCATGGCATGCAGCGGCGCTCACGGAGCCGTTCTCTATCGGTGTGCTGAGGAAGCGAATCGGCGGCGCGGGTGCCGGCGGTCAGCGCGGGTCGGCCCACGAGGCGCCGACGATCGGGCCGTGGTTGCCGCGCTGGAGAAGGACGGCGCAGCGATCGGTGCTGGTGCGGACCACGTCGGCGTGGCGGAGCTCGATCTTGCCGGGTTGCGCCGACCACATGCCGACCGGGTTCAACTCGCGGACGGCGTTGTAATAGACCAAACTCTTGCCGGTGTTCTCGCCGCGGCGGATCTCCACCGTGACGGTCGGCTGAACGACGGCGATCCAGATGGTGCCGGTGCCGACGTCACCGTTGGCCGATTGGCCGATTTCGATCTGCAGCGTTTCGCCGACGATCGAGGCCTTGAGGGGTACGCCGCTCGTGGCCAGCGTCGCCGCCGTCTTCTCGATCGCCTGATCGATGTCGGCGCGGCGGCTTCCGACCACGTGCTTGACGCCGTTGACGACGACCTGCGGCGTGTAGATCTCTCCGTCGCCGCGCTTCTTGGCATAAGCCCTTTGGCGGCTCGTGAATTTCGGGCTGGCGAGCGTATCCTTCCAGCCCAGGTAGTCCCAATAATCGACCGGCAGCGTCAGCGCCACCACGTCCTTGCGATCGGCATATTCCTTGAGGAGGGCGTCGGCTGGCGGGCAGGACGAGCATCCCTGGCTGGTGAACAGCTCGACAACCGATACGGGCTCGCTGCGTGGGGCCTGCGCGTATGACGCCTGCGGTGATGCAAGGGCAACGATGGCAAGGAGAATAGTCGGGGCGGCCCTGAGGAGCATTGGTTACCGTGAGCAAGGTCTCGCCATGAATGGCGGCGAACTATCGATCGCAAAGCCCTCAAATGCGAGTCACGAATGGGTGAGTCACGCGGCTGTGTAGGGACAGCCGAAGCGAGCTCCGGCTGCCCCAATAAATGTGATCAGGCGGCCGCCGCCAGATTGCGCAGGACATAGTGAAGAATACCGCCGTTGCGGTAATACTCGATCTCGTCCAGCGTATCGATGCGGCAGACGATGGGGACCGGCTTGGTGGTGCCGTCGGCGTAGGTGATGTCGGCTACCATCTTCTGGCGCGGCTTCACGTCGGCGAGGCCGCGAATCGTGACCGTCTCGTCGCCGCGCAGGCCTATCGAGTCCCAGGACAGCCCGTCCTCGAAGACGAACGGGACGACGCCCATGCCGACCAGGTTGGAGCGGTGGATGCGCTCGAAGGACTGGGCGATCACCGCGCGCACGCCGAGCAGGTTGGTGCCCTTTGCCGCCCAGTCGCGCGAGGAGCCGTTGCCGTACTCGACGCCGGCGAACACGACCAGAGGAACGCCTTCGGCCTGGTAGCGCATGGCCGCGTCATAGATGAACATGACCTCGCCCGAGGGATAGTGGACGGTGTAGCCGCCCTCCCTCACGTTGCCGTTGGCGTCCTTGACCATGTGATTCTTGATGCGGATGTTGGCAAAGGTGCCGCGCATCATCACCTGGTGGTTGCCGCGCCGGGTGCCGTACTGATTGAAGTCGGCGGGACGCACCTGCCGCTCCAGCAGGTAGGCGCCGGCGGGACCGTCCTTCTTGATGCTTCCGGCCGGCGAGATGTGATCGGTGGTGATCTTATCGCCGAGAAGTCCCAGGATGCGCGCGCCCACCACGTCGGTGATGGGCTTCGGCGTCATGGTGATGCCATCGAAGTAGGGCGGGTTCTGAACGTAGGTCGAGCCGTTGTTCCAGGCGTAGGTGAGCCCTTTGGGCGCCGGCACCTTCTGCCACGTGTCGTCGCCCTTGAAGACGTCGGCGTAGCGCGATTTGAACATCTCGTTGGTGATGTTCTCCGAGATGAACTTGTGAATCTCCTGGTTGGTGGGCCAGATGTCGCGCAGGAACACCGGCTGTCCGTCGCTGCCGGTGCCGAGCGGTTCCTTAGTCAAGTCCTTCTGCACAGTGCCGGCCAGGGCATACGCCACGACCAGCGGCGGCGAGGCCAGATAGTTTGCCTGGACGTCGGGCGATACGCGGCCCTCGAAATTGCGGTTGCCGGAGAGCACGGCGGCGGCCACGAGACCATTCTCATTGATCGTCTTGGAGATCGCCGGCGGTAACGGGCCGGAATTTCCGATGCAGGTGGTACACCCGAAGCCGACCAGGTTGAACCCGAGCTGGTCGAGGTACGGCTGCAAGCCGGCCTTGTCGAGGTAGGCGGCGACGACCTGCGATCCCGGCGCCAGCGACGTTTTCACCCACGGCTTGACCTTCAGGCCCTTCTGGATCGCATTGCGGGCGAGGAGGCCAGCGCCGATGAGCACGCTGGGGTTGGAGGTGTTGGTGCAGGAGGTGATCGCCGCAATCACGACGTCGCCGTGGCCGAGGTCGAAGGGTTCGCCCGCGACGGGAACCCGGTTGGCGAGCTCGCCGGGCTTCTTGTATTCGCCCTCCAAGGCGCCGGCGAACCCGCTTTTGACATCGGGTAGCGAGATGCGGCCCTCGGGGCGCTTTGGCCCCGCCAGCGATGGCTGCACGCTGCCGAGGTCGAGCTCGAGGGTGTCGGTGAACACCGGATCGGGCGATCCGCTGGCGCGGAACAGCCCTTGCGCCTTGGCATAGGCTTCGACGAGCGCGATGCGATGCGATGCGCGGCCGGAAAACGACAGGTAGTTGAGGGTCTCCTGGTCGATCGGGAAGAAGCCGCAGGTGGCGCCGTACTCCGGCGCCATGTTGCCGATGGTCGCCCGATCGGCGGTAGTCATGGCGTCGAGGCCCGGGCCGAAGAACTCGACGAACTTGTTGACCACGCCTTTCTTGCGCAGCATCTGGGTGACGGTGAGCACAAGGTCGGTCGCGGTGACGCCCTCCTTGAGCCGGCCGGTCAGCCGGAAGCCAATGACCTGGGGAATGAGCATCGACTGAGCCTGACCGAGCATCGCGGCCTCGGCCTCGATGCCGCCGACGCCCCAACCCAGCACCGCGAGGCCGTTGACCATCGTAGTGTGGCTGTCGGTGCCGACGAGCGTGTCGGGATAGGCATAGGTAACGGGGCCGTCCGTGCTGGTCCACACGGTCTGCGACAGGTACTCCAGATTGACCTGGTGGCAGATGCCGGTGCCGGGCGGCACGACGCGGAAGTTCGCGAAGGCGCCCTGGCCCCATTTGAGGAAGTTGTAGCGTTCGCCATTGCGCTCGTATTCGAGCTCGACGTTCTTGGCGTAGGCCTTGGGTGAGCCGAACTCATCGACGATGACCGAATGGTCGATCACCAGATCGACGGGCACCAACGGATTGATGCGGCGGGGGTCGCCGCCCAGCGCCGTCATGCCGTCCCGCATCGCGGCCAGATCGACCACGGCCGGGACGCCGGTAAAGTCCTGCATGAGCACGCGGGCCGGCCGGAAGCCGATCTCCTTCTCGGTCTTGCCGAGGTTGTTCGGCCATGCCGCCATCGCCTCGAGGTCGGCTTTGGTGACGGAGCGGCCGTCCTCGTGCCGCAACAGGTTCTCGAGGAGGACCTTCATCGAGAAGGGCAGCTTGGAGATGCCGGCAAGGCCGTTCTTTTCGGCCTCCGGCAGCGAATAATAAGTGTACGTCTTGTCGCCGACGGTAAGGGTTTTGCGACACTTGAAGCTGTCGAGAGAGGATTTCTTCTGCGCAGTCACGGTCTCGTCCTCCTGGGAAGGATGGCGGGTTTTCGAAGCTTCGCAGCGGCCAAGGGGTTCATGCCTGACTGAACCCCGAGAGGGCTGCTTGCGATCCTCGCCGCGCCGCCGGTGCGCCGGCGGAAGGGCCTCTGGCCGTGGTCGTTCACAACTGCGTATCGATACCGCCGGCCGGGAAGCTCCCCGTTTTGCGCTAGCATCGGTTGAAGCATGCTCCTTATATAGGTGCCGGCCGCCAAGAGCCACTGGACTTGCGAATGTCCCTGCTGCCCTTTCCCAAGGTTTTTTCGCGCTGGCGCGCGCTCGCCCCGGACAGCCATGCCGCTTGAGCTGGTCTGCCAGGACGTGGCCGCCGAGCGCGGCGGGCGCACCGTGTTCGAGGGCGTGTCGGCGGCGGTCTCCGGCGGCCAGGTTCTGCTGCTGACCGGGCCCAACGGGGCGGGCAAGACGACGCTGCTGCGGTTGATCGCGGGGTTGTTGGCGCCGCTCGCGGGCAGGGTGATGTTGCACGGGGTTTCCAACGAGGTGCCGCTGGCCGAGAGCGTCCATCTGCTCGGCCACCTGAGCGGTGTGAAGCGCGACCTGACGGTTGGCGAGAACCTCGCGTTCTGGTGCCGATATCTCGGCGGGCAGGCGGACGCGGTGGGGCCAGCGCTCGATCGGCTCGGGCTTCATTCGCTAGCTGACGTGCCGGCGAGCTACTTGTCGGCCGGGCAGCAGCGGCGGCTCGCGTTGGCGCGCCTCGTCGTCGCCGAGCGCCCGGTCTGGCTGCTCGACGAGCCCGGCGTCGCGCTCGACCAGGCCGGGATGGGCGCCCTCACCGATCTGGTTCATCGACATGTCGAGCGCGGGCGCATCGTGGTTGCCGCCACTCATCAGCCGCTCGGGTTCCGCAACGCACGTGAGCTGGCGCTCGGCCGGCGTCCGTCCGCGTCATGAGCGCCTTTCTCGCCCTCGTTGGACGCGATCTGCGGCTGGCCGTTCGAGAGGGCGGTGCGGTGGGGACGGCGCTTGGCTTCTACCTGATCGTCGTGGCCTTGATGCCGTTGGGACTTGGGCCCGACCTCAAGCTGCTGTCGCGGATCGCGCCCGGTGTGCTGTGGCTCGGCCTGCTGCTCGCCGCGTTGCTGTCGCTCGGCCGGATGTTCGGCTCCGACGATGAGGATGGATCGCTCGACGTGCTGACGACCGGGCCGCTGCCACTCGAAGCTGTGGCGGCCGCGAAGGCGATCGCCCACTGGCTGTCGACCGGCATTCCGCTGGCTTTGATGGCGCCGGTGCTCGGCGTGTTGCTGAACCTCGAGGCGCGGGCCTATGGACCGCTGGTCGCTACGCTGCTCGCCGGGACGCCGGCCATCAGCTTTCTCGGCAGCATCGGGGCCGCGTTAACCCTCAAGGCGCGACGGGGTGGGCTGCTGCTCGCCATCCTAATTTTGCCACTGTACGTGCCGACGCTGGTGTTCGGCATCTCGGCGGTGACGGCCGTGCTGACGCCGGCTGGAGTGGACACGTTCGCTGCGCCGTTCCTTGTCCTGCTCGCGCTGTCCCTCGGATCGCTGGTGGTTGGGCCGGTGGCCGCCGCGGCGGCCCTGCGGTTTCAGTTGCGGGCGTGATGTCGCGCTACAACTTGCCGATTGCCTGAGTGAGGCTGAAACCCTAGATCGGTGCCATGCAAACGCTGACCCAGCGATTGGCCAATCCTACTCGGTTCATGGAGCTTTCGGAGCGCTTCCTGCCGTGGCTGTGCGGATTGGCGGCGGCTCTGATCGCGCTCGGGCTGTATCTGGCGTTTTTCGTCGCGCCGCCCGACTACCAGCAGGGCGAGACCGTGCGGATCATGTTCGTCCATGTCCCCTCGGCCTGGCTGGCCATGGGGATCTACGTGCTCATCGCGGCATCAAGCTTCGGGCTGCTGGTGTTTCGCCATCCGCTGGCGGACGTCTCGGCCAAGGCGGCGGCGCCGATCGGCGCGGCCTTCGCCTTGCTGACGCTGGTGACGGGGTCGCTGTGGGGCAAGCCGATGTGGGGCGCCTACTGGGTGTGGGATGCGCGGCTGACCTCGGTGCTGATCCTGTTCTTCCTCTACCTGGGGCTCATGGCGCTCCGATCGTCGTCTGATGACGAGGCGCTGGCTGGCAAGCTGACGGCCGTGCTCGCGCTTGTTGGTGTGGCGATCCTTCCCGTCATCAAATTTTCCGTCGAGTGGTGGAACACGCTGCATCAACCGTCGAGCGTGCTGAGAATGGGTGGTCCGGCCATCCACCCCTCTATCTTGACGCCGCTGCTGGTCATGACGGTCGGGTTTACGCTGCTGTTCGTCGCGATGCACGTCACCGCGATGCGGAACGAAATCCTGCGGCGGCGGGTGAAAGCGCTGACGCTCGTTGAGATCGAGCGAGCCGCAACCGACGTGTCGCGGGCAACGGGATAGCCGGCATGGATCTAGGACCGCACGCCGCATTCATCTGGGCCGCCTATGGGATCGTCGCGACGATGATCGGTGGTCTCATCGCCTGGCTCGTCGCCGATGGGCGGCGGCAGGCGCGCCGGCTGGCGGATCTCGAAGCGCGCGGTGTGCGCCGCAGGTCGTCGGCGGCCGGATCGAGTTGAGGCGCGAAAGCATGGCCATGGAAGATGGTGCATCCGCGGGCGCTTCGACGCACCGTCCCCCAGCCCGGCGGCTCGGGTGGGTCGGGCTGCCGCTCGCGGTGTTCGCCGCGCTGGCGGTGCTGTTCGCCGTGGCACTGTTTTCCGGCGATCCCTCCAAGCTGCCCTCCCAGCTCGTCGGCAAGCCAGCGCCCGTGTTCGTGGCGCCGGCGCTGGAGGGCCTCACCGACGGGGTGCGGCCGATCGGCGGGTTTGCCGCCGCCGATTTGGCCAAGGGGCGGGTGTCGGTCGTCAATTTCTGGGCGTCCTGGTGCGTGCCGTGCGTGCAGGAGCATCCTCAGTTGGTGGACCTGAAAGAGCGGACCGGGGTCGATCTCTACGGCGTCAACTACAAGGATCAAGCGGCGGCGGCGCGGCGCTTTCTCGGCCGGTTTGGCAACCCGTTCACGGCGGTCGGCACCGACGGCACGGGGCGCACGGCGATCGAATGGGGCGTCTACGGCATGCCGGAGACGTTCGTCATCAATGGCCGCGGCGTGGTAGTCTACAAGCACGTCGGGCCGATCACGCCGGAGTCGCTCGAACGTCAGGTCATCCCGGCGATCTTGCGGGCGCGCTGACGCGGCCTGACGATAGGTGCAGCAGAATGTAGCCGGTGATCGCTGACGCCAGCGAGCCCACGAGGACGCCGATCCGGATGGCGGCGGCGTATTGCGGCTCGGGGAAGGCCAGCAACCCGATGAACAGGCTCATGGTGAAGCCGATGCCGCCGAGCATCGCAACGCCGTAAATCTGCGGCCAGGTTGCGTCGTCGAGGCCGCGGCACAGGCCGCTGCGGACGGCGAGCCAGGTGGCGCCGAAAATGCCGACCTGTTTACCGATGAAAAGCCCGAGCGCGATGCCGAGCGGGATCGGAGCGGCGAGCGCGGCGATGGTCAGCCCCTTCAGCGAAACGCCCGCGTTGGCGAACGCAAAGAGCGGCAGTACGCCGAACGCGACCCAGGGGTGCAGGTGCTCCTCGACCTGCTCGAGGGGTGAGTAGGGCGTGGCGCCGTACACCCGCAGCGGAATGGCGAGCGCGACGATGACGCCGGCGAGCGTGGCGTGGACGCCGGATTTCAGCACGCAGACCCAGATGAACAGTCCGACCAGCGCGTAGGGCGCGATGCGGGTGACGCCACGCAGGTTGAGGGCAATGAGGCCGAGGATGCCGACGGTGGCAAGCTGCAGGGACGTTACGGACAAGTCGGCGGTGTAGAACACGGCAATGATGATGATGGCGCCGAGGTCGTCGATGATCGCCAGTGCGAGCAGGAAGATCTTGAGCGATGCCGGCGCGCGGGATCCGAGCAGGGCGAGGACACCGACGGCGAACGCGATGTCCGTGGCGGCGGGAATGGCCCAGCCTTTGAGGGCAACGGGATCGGTCCAGTTGAGCGCTACGTAGACCAGGGCCGGGACCGCCATGCCGCCGACGGCGGCGATGGCCGGCAGCAGGGCCCGATCGACGCTCGACAGCTCTCCGACGATCAGCTCCCGCTTGATCTCGAGCCCGACGAGGAAGAAGAAGATCGCCATCAGGCCATCGTTGATCCAGAGCAGGAGCGGCTTGTCCAGGTTGAGGGCGCCGACGCGGACGGTTACGGGTGTTTCTAGGAAGCGGTCATAGAGGCCGGCCAACGGAGAGTTCGCGAGGACAAGGGCCAACACCGCGGCCGCAAGCAGGATGATCCCGCCGGCCGCCTCGTGATGGATGAAGGCAAGGGCGCCCTTCAGTTTGTCTTTCACGTTCCGGCGTCTCCTTGGCTAGTGTGGCCCATCCGATTTGCAGGTGCTCGCCTCAAGATGCAAGGATATCCGGCGCTGTCGCTCCCGGCCTCAACCCGTTCATGGCTCAATTTCGATCCTGGCTGCAATCCCGCGTCCGGCGTGCGGCGACGCTGGTCGGGGGGCCGCGCGCCATGGTGACGGATATCGAGCGTGGCCTGATCGCGCGCTATCTGGCGCGTGTGCTCGGGCGAACCGACCTGCCGGTGCGGTCGGCACGCCAGGTGCTGCTGTGGCTGAACGAACGGGGGGATAGCCTGCACCTGCGGATCCCCGAGGACATCCGAACGACGATCGGCACGTACTACAGCTCCGGCTACAACCCGGTCGAGTTCGAGCGGGGCTTTGTTGCCGGACGCGCGGACCTCGTCGCGATGCTGGACGCGGCTGCCAAGGAGACGTCGCGGCCGGAGCCGCTGGCCTCCAACGTCGAGATGCTGCTCGAGACCCTCGACATTCCCTCGCGCGAGATCGCGTCGAAGATTGTCGGCCTGTGCGCTTGTGCGGCGCGCTTCGAGCAGGTGCTCTACCTCGCCAATGCGGTGCTCGAGGCGGCGGGTCCCATTCCGCGGGCCGTCTCGCTGCTGGTCGGGGAGCAGATGCGGACCGTCGACGAGATGCTGTCGGCGAGCGGTGATCTGGTCGGCTCCGGCTTGTTGCAGCTTAGGGAAGGGGATCAGTTGGTCGGTCACGGCGGTCGGTTTGCGATCCCGTTCCGGGTCAACTCGCGTCTCGATCGCCCGTATGCCGATTTCGCCGAGATGCGCGATGCGCTGCTGGGGGCGCCGTTGGTCTCGCCGGTCTCGGCCGACGACTACGAGCATGTCGCGGCCGATCGCGACCTGATCATCGGCGTGCTCAAGGGGGCGGCGGAGCACGGGGCGGCGGGCGTTAACATCCTGCTCTATGGACCGCCGGGTGCCGGCAAGACGGAGCTGGCCAAGGTCGCCGCAACCGCGGCAGGCCTGACGCTGTTCGGGGCGGGCGAGGATTCGCGCGAGGTTGACCGCCTGGGGCGGCTCGCGGACCTGGTGTTTGCCGCGCGCCTGCTGCGCGGACAGCCCGCGACCGCGCTCTTGTTCGACGAGATGGAAGATGTGGCGGTCCACCTGATTACGCGCGGCGGCTCGAAGGTCTATCTCAACCGCCTGCTCGAGACTAACCCGGTGCCGACGTTGTGGACATCCAACGAGCTCAGCAACATCGACCCGGCGCTGCTCCGGCGGATGACGCTGGCGATCGAGCTGAAGCGGCCGCCGGCCATCCAGAGGCGGCGAATCATCCAGCAGATCCTGAAGCGGACGGGCGTGGAGCTTGCCGAGGCCGAGATCGATCGTCTGGCGCAGCGTCTCGATGCGACGCCGGCGATCATCGAGAACGCGATCCGCGCCGCGAAGTTCGCCGGCGGCGGTGCGGAGACCATCGAGCGGGCGGCGCGCGGCGTCATGCGCGCGGTCTCGGGCGTTGGGGCCAAACGCATGGCGGTCATTCCGGCGTTCGACCCGGAGCTGACGCGGGCGAGCCAGGATCTCATCGCGCTGGCCGATCAGCTCGTGGGCGGGCAGGCCCGGGCCTTCTCGCTCTGCCTGTCGGGACCGTCCGGCACAGGCAAGTCGTCGTTCGCGCGCTACCTGGCCGGGCGGCTGGGACTGGAGGTGATCCAGAAGCGGGCATCAGACATTCTGGGGCCGTATCTCGGACAGTCCGAGCGCAACATCGCGGATGCGTTCGAGGAGGCGCGCGAGGCCGGCGTGCTCCTGGTATTCGACGAGGCGGACAGCCTGCTCATGGATCGGCGCGATGCGACCCGGTCATGGGAGATCAGCCAGGTCAACGAGATGCTGACGTGGATGGAGGATCATCCGCTGCCCGTCTGCTTCACGACCAATCTGATGGACCGGATCGACACCGCCTCGCTGCGCCGGTTCACGTTTCACGTGCGGTTTTCCTATCTCGACCGGGTTGCGCTCGGCCGCGCGTGGCGGGTGTTTTTCGGTCGCGAGAGTCCGCCGTCCGGGCTGATCTACGAGAACCTGACGCCCGGTGATTTCGCCAAGGCGCGCAAGCAGGCCGAGATGCTGGGCATCCTCGGGGACACGGAGCAGTTGGCTGAGCTCCTGGGCGAGATCAGCCGCGGCAAACCGGACGCGCGCGGTGGTGCGCTGGGCTTCGTCAGCTAGGCTAGGCGATCCGAGTGACGGTGATCGGCGGGGTGGCGCGCAACGCCGGTAGTGCCGGCGCCAGTGCCAGCTCGTCGCGGCCTTCGCTGCAGTCGAGCACGATGTCGATGCCGGCCGCCGCGCGGGCGAGCGCGGTTGCCACGGTATCGCCCGAGAGCATGAACCCGAGTAGCAGCGCGGATAGAAGATCGCCCGTGCCATGCGGCGCCGCGGGTCGATGGTGGACGTCGCAGGCGTGCACATCCTTGCCTTCGACGCAGAGATTGTGCAGCCGGCCGGCCTTGTCGTTTGCCGAGGTGACAACCACGGTGGGACGGGTGAGAACGCGCGCCGCCGCGATCGTCGATGGCAGATCGTGAGCGGCGTGGCCGGTGAGCCAATTCAGCTCGAACAGGTTCGGGGTCACGATGTCCGCCAGCGGCATGAGTTCCGCGCGGATCGCGGCCGCCGCGTCGGCGTCCAGATACAAGCCCTCGGCGTGATCGCCGAGGACCGGATCGCAGAGAAACGGAACCGAGCGCTCGTTCCTGAGCCGGCGGACGGCATCGGCGGCGACGCGGACGTGGCCGGCGCTCGGGAGGTAGCCGGTCAGCACGGCATCGACCTCGCCCAGCCATCCGTTCTTGCCGAGCGCATCGAGCATGCCCGAGAGAATGTCGGGCGCGATCCGTGTTCCGGAGACGTGTGTGTGTCCGGGCTGGTTCGACAGCACGATGGTCGGTACCGGCCACACCTCGTGGCCCAGAGCCTGCAGGGCCGGGACGACAGCCGAGAGGCCGACGTGCCCGCGAACGACCTGGGAGGAGATGGCGAGGATACGAGCCATCGGGTGCCGGCTCAGATCACGTTCAGCTCGGTCAGGGCTTCACCCCGCGCGATGCGCTCATACCCGAAGCGCTTGAGATCGATGGTCTGGTAGGCTCCGTGAACAATCAGCTCGGTCACCGCGCGACCGGCGGCGGCGGCCTGCTGTAGGCCGTGGCCGGAGAAGCCGTTGGCGAAATAGAAGTTGGCGACCTCGGGATGGGGGCCGATGATCGCGTTCTGGTCGAGCGTGTTGTAGTCGTAGTAGCCGGCCCAGGCATTGACGACCTTGATCGCCTCGAAGATCGGTGCGCGCGTGGCAAGTCGCGGCCACACCTCCTCCTCAAACACGGAATGATCGATGGCGTCGAGGTCCTTGGCCGGCGGCTCGGCGTCTTCTTCTGGTGAGATGCCGGTGAGGAAGAAGCGCCCCTCGGGGCGGAACCAAACGCCGGACGAGTCGACCGTGAGCGGCGCGTGGTGCAGCTCGGGCGGGGCTTCGCGGCAGTCGACAACGTAGACGTAGCGCTTGCGCGGCTCGACGGGCAGAGCAATGCCGGCAAGGGCCGAGAGCGCACCGGCGCCGGGCCCGGCCGCGTTGACCAGCGATCCGGTGGCGATGGTCGCTCCCGATTTGAGCGTGACCGATTGAATGCGGCGGCCGTTGCGGCCGATGCCCGTTACCTCGTCGTGGAGGTAGGTGACGCCGGTGGCGCGGGCGGCATTGCGAAACAGGTTCATCAGGCTCATCGGGTCGAGCCAGCCTTCGCCCGAGCGTCCAAAGCTGCCGGCGACGATACCGTCGGTCTGGATCCACGGGAAGCGCTCCCCGATGCTGGCGGAGTCGAGTAGCACGATGTCGGCGCCCTTGCTCTGCTGCAGGGCGACGTTGCCAGCCAGGATGTCGCGGCCTTCCGCCGATGCCATGATGAGATAGCCCTGCTCGCGGAAGGACACGTCGGCATCCGGGCCGAAGACCTCCTTGAGATTGCGCAGCAGCGCCAGCGTGACCTGCGACAGGGCGATGTTCTCCGGCGTCGAGAACTGCTGGCGCAGTCCGCCGGCCGACCGTCCGGTGCTGGCCTCGGCATAGCTCGGGTCCTTCTCGACGACGACGATGCGCTGTGGATCGAGGCCGCCGGGGCGCGACAGATAGTAGGCGGTGGCGCTGCCGACCACGCCGCCACCGGCGATGACAACATCTGCCGAGTCCATGCTCATGTTGGATAACATCCTTCTTGCTTGCCGGGCGTTACTCTGCCCGAGGCCGCCATCGGTGCCAAGATTTGTGGCATCGTCAGCGACGAGTTTGGCCTTGCGCGCGGCTTTGGCTCGGCTAGCTTGCCGGCCAGCTTCGAGGAGCCCGTTTCATGCCGATCCGCCCGAGACGCAGCGCACTTTACATGCCCGGTTCCAACGCGCGGGCGCTGGAGAAGGCACGAACGCTGGTCGCGGACGTCGTGATCTTCGATCTCGAGGATGCGGTCGCACCCGAAGTGAAGGAGGCGGCGCGGCAGCAAGTCGCAGCCGCCGTCCGCAGTGGGGCCTACGGCCACCGGGAGCTGGTGATCCGCATCAATGCCTTGGACACCCCGTGGGGCGCGGCCGATCTCGCGGCGGCCGCCGAGGCCGGTCCTCACGCCGTGCTGGTTCCCAAGGTTTCGAGCCCGGACGTGCTGCGGCAAGTTGGAGCCGGGCTGGCCGGCGTCGCGGATCCTATCGGCGTGTGGGCGATGATGGAAACGCCGCTCGGCATTCTCAATGCCCGCGAGATTGCGGCGGCCGCGCGAGACCCGGTGACGCGGCTCGCATGCCTAGTGCTCGGCACCAACGATTTGGTCAAGGAAACGCGCGCCGAGCTCGATGCGGACCGAACGGCCGCCCTCTACTGGCTGTCGGCGACGGTGACTGCCGGCAAGGCCTTCGGGCTCGACGTGCTCGACGGCGTGTACAATGCCTTCAAAGATCTCGACGGTTTCGCGCGGGAGTGCGAGCAGGGCCGCAGGCTCGGCATGGACGGCAAGACGCTCATCCATCCCGATCAGATCGCAGGCGCCAACGCGGTGTTTGCGCCGAAGGATACGGAGGTCGCGTGGGCGCGCAAGATCCTGACCGCGTTCGATCTGCCGGAGAACAAAGGCAAGGGTGCGATCACGCTCGATGGCCGGATGGTCGAGCTGCTGCACGCGGACATGGCGCGGCGGACGGTGGCGCTGAGCGAGGCGATCACCGAGCGCATGCCGGCCCAGGTGACGTGACATGAGCGCAGCAGGTGCGTCCGGCAAGACCAAGGCCGGCAACTTCTTCGAAGATTTTCGGGTCGGGCAGAGGATCGTGCACGCGACGCCGCGGACGATCACGATCGGCGACGTGGCGCTCTACACCGCGCTCTACGGCGGCCGGTTCGCCGTCCAGTCGTCGGAGGCGTTCGCCGCCGCGATCGGCTATCCGCGCGCGCCTGTCGACGATCTGCTGGTGTTTCACGTGGTGTTCGGGAAGACAGTGCCAGACATCTCGCTCAACGCGGTCGCTAACCTCGGCTATGCGGGCTGCCGTTTCCTGGAGGCGGTCTATCCGGGCGACACGCTGAGCGCGACATCGGAGGTAATCGGGCTCAAGGAGAACTCAAACCGGGAGACCGGTGTCGTCTACGTTCGCTCGACGGGGTTCAACCAGCACGGCCGGCCGGTGCTCGAGTACGTGCGCTGGGTGATGGTGCGCAAGCGCGACAAGGCCTCGCCCGCTCCGGCCGCAGTGGTACCCGCTCTATCCGAGCGGGTCGATCCCGGCGCGATCGGCCAGGCCGTGCCGCGCATTGAGACAGCACGTTACGACACGACGCTGGCCGGCTCCCATGACCGGTGGGGCGACTACGGCGTGGGCGAGCGCATCGATCATGCCGACGGCGTCACCATCGAGGAGGCCGAGCACCAGATGGCGACGCGGCTCTATCAGAACACGGCGAAAGTGCACTTCAATCAGCACACCGAGTCGAAGGGCCGGTTCGGGCGCCGGCTGGTCTACGGCGGCGTCGTAATGTCGATGGCGCGGGCCTTGTCGTTCAATGGGCTCGCGAACGCCTTCCACGTAGCCGCAATCAACGGCGGACGGCACGTCGCCCCGTGCTTTGCCGGCGATACCATCTATGCGTGGTCGGAGGTGCTCGAGGCGGCAGAGCTGCCGGGACGGAGCGACCTCGGGGCGCTCAGGGTGCGGCTGGTGGCCTGCAAGGATCGTCCGGGGGGCGATTTTCCGCTGAAAACCGACGCTGGCGACTATGCCGAGGGGGTGGTTCTCGATCTCGACGCCTGGGTGCTGGTGCCACGCTGAGTGGGTGCGCCGATGCCGGCATTTGCCGGAGATCAGCGGTCCGCAAACGCGCATTGCCGCTGCCCGGCGTGCAGGCTAAAAGGCATCACCAACGCATCGCCGGGAGACGCGAATGGCCAAGGCTCGGGCGGAGGGGGAGGCGCGAAATGCGCGTCCGCTGTCGCCGCATCTGCAGATCTATTCCCCGCTGATCAACATGATGATGTCGATCGTGCACCGGATCACGGGGGCGGCACTCTATTTCGGCACCCTCCTGCTCGCCTGGTGGCTGATCGCGGCGGCGACGGGTCCGCAGTACTTCCACTTCGTCAATGGACTGCTCGGGACGCCCATCGGCAAGCTCGTGCTCTTCGGGTACACGTGGGCGCTGATGCATCACATGGTCGGGGGCATGCGCCACTTCGTGTGGGATACCGGGCGGGCGCTCGACATTCCGAGCGTCAACCTGATGTCCTGGGGCACGATCGTCGCCTCGGTGGCCTTGACGCTCGCGGTGTGGGGGGGCGTGGCCTACGTCCAAGGGGGGCTGTGATGTCATCGATGCGCACGCCGCTGAAGAAAGTCCGGTATCTGGGCTCGGCCAAAGAAGGCGCCGATCACTTCTGGATGCAGCGGATGACGGCGGTCCTCAATCTGCTGCTCGTTCCGCTGGCGGTGGGGCTGGTGGTGGCGCTGGTCGGCGCCGATCACGCGGTGGTCGCCCGGACCCTGTCACGTCCCGTCGTGGCGATCCCGCTGCTGCTCCTGATCCTGTCGGGTATCATCCATATGCGGCTCGGCATGCAGGTCATCATCGAAGACTACGTTCACTCGGAAGGCCGCAAGATCGCGCTGCTGATGCTCAACACATTCTTCGCGATCGCGGTTGGACTGACGAGCGTCTTCGCGGTGTTGAAGCTCAGCTTCGGAGCATGAGAAGCCATGGCTGCTGAACCGAACGGAAAGGCCAACGGCGGCGGGCCGGCAATGCCGGCGGTCAATGGCCGCGCCTATCCCATCACCGATCATGCCTACGACGTGGTGGTGGTGGGCGCGGGCGGCGCCGGCCTCAGGGCCACGCTCGGAGCCGCGCAGGCGGGTCTGCGGACGGCCTGCGTCACCAAGGTTTTCCCGACGCGGTCTCACACCGTCGCGGCGCAGGGCGGGGTGGCAGCCGCGCTCGGCAACATGGGGCCCGACGACTGGCGCTGGCACATGTTCGACACCGTCAAAGGTGCCGACTGGCTGGGGGATCAGGACGCCATCGAGTACATGTGCCGGCAGGCGCCCGAGGCCGTCTACGAGCTCGAGCACTACGGCGTGCCGTTCAGCCGCACGGAGGAGGGCCGGATCTATCAGCGCCCGTTCGGCGGTATGACCACCCATTATGGCGAAGGCCCGCCGGCGCAGCGGACCTGCGCGGCGGCCGACCGCACCGGGCACGCCATGCTGCACACGCTCTACGGACAGAGCCTGCGGCACTCGGCCGAATTCTTCGTCGAGTATTTCGCCATCGACCTGATGATGGATCAGGACGGCGCCTGCCGCGGCGTCGTGGCCCTCAATCTCGAAGACGGCACCCTGCATCGCTTCGCCGCCAAGAAGACGGTGCTGGCCACTGGCGGCTATGGGCGGACGTATTTCTCGTGCACGTCGGCGCACACCTGCACCGGCGACGGCAATGCCATGGTGCTGCGCGCCGGGCTGCCGCTGCAGGACATGGAGTTCGTGCAATTCCATCCGACCGGCATCTACGGCGCCGGGGTGCTGATCACGGAGGGCGCGCGCGGGGAAGGCGGGTATCTCACCAACAGCGAGGGCGAGCGCTTCATGGAGCGCTATGCGCCGCACGCCAAGGACCTCGCTTCACGCGATGTCGTGTCGCGCTCGATGACTATCGAGATTCGCGAGGGACGCGGCATCGGTCCGGAAAAGGATCATATTTTCCTTCACCTCGATCACCTCGATCCCAAGATCCTGCACGAGCGCCTGCCGGGCATCACTGAAAACGCCAAGGTGTTCGCGGGCGTTGACCTCAGACGTCAGCCGATTCCCGTGCTGCCGACGGTGCATTACAACATGGGCGGCATCCCGACGAATTATCACGGTGAGGTGCTGACGCTGAAGAACGGCAATCCGGACCATGTGGTGCCGGGCCTGATGGCGATCGGCGAGGCGGCGTGCGTATCGGTGCACGGTGCCAACCGGCTGGGCAGCAACTCGCTTATTGATCTTGTCGTGTTCGGCCGAGCGGCTGGGCTGCGCTGCGGGGAGACGGTCGAGAAGGGGGCAACGCTGCCGATGTTGCCCGGCGATGCGGCGGAGCTCGCGATCTCCCGTCTCGATCGCCTGCGCTACGCGGACGGCGGCATGCCGACGGCGGCCTTGCGGCTCAAGATGCAGCGGGTGATGCAGAACAACTGTGCGGTGTTCCGCGACGGTCCCGTGCTGGCGGAGGGTGTCGAGAAGATCAACGAGGTATGGAAGGCAGCCGACGACATCAGCGTGACCGATCGTTCCCTGGTGTGGAACTCGGACCTGATCGAGGCGCTGGAGTTTGACAACCTGATCGTCCAGGCCGCGGTGACCGTGCAGGGTGCGGCCAATCGCAAGGAGAGCCGGGGCGCACATGCGCGGGAGGATTACCCCAAGCGCGACGACGTCAACTGGATGAAGCACACCCTGGCGTGGGTGGACGATGCCAGGAAGGCGGTTACGATCGACTACCGGCCGGTCCATACCTTCACGATGACCAACGAGGTCAAGTACATCGAGCCGAAGGCCCGCGTCTACTGATTGCCACGACGACGCCCATTTGGCGTGCGCATGACGGAGCGGGACGTGGCCGGGCACTGGGTTCTGCCGGTCGCTCGGGCAGAGGGCTCTGGCATTGGCTAACGAGCAGCAAGGCGAACGGGACACCGACAGCGACACCCGGATTGCGCCGGACCCGTTCACAGCGGTGCTGCCGGCCATTGCGGCACTTGGTGCGCTCGCTTCGATCGCGGCCATCAACTGGGTGGCGCAGGAAAAGACGCCCGAGCGCGCGCGGGTCAAGCGGAAGGCCAATGTCGCCCTGCGCGATTTCGAAAGCTGCTGCCTCGGCTTGCAGGAGATCTTCCGCCGGTTTCATCGGCATCCCAGAATGTTTGCCGGCGAAGGGGCGCCAGCGTCCTCGCCACTCAAGTTCGGCGTGCACGGGCCGCGCGTGGCGCCCGACGCGGCCAGGCTCTATCAGCAACTCATCAACGACATCGCCTCCATGCTGGTGCTGGCCTCGCAGAACAGCTTCGACGTGATGGCCGCGATCGAGGACGGCGAGATCGATGCACCCGAGGCGCTATTCTACGGTTTCGGGGAACAGCAGGAGCGGCTAAACCAGTTGATCGCCCAGAGAGCGACCCTCAAGCAGACGGTCGAGACCGGTCTCGATGTGGCGGACAAGCTGACCGGGCTCGCCCGCGAGCTGAAGAAGCACAAGCTCGAATGACCAGCCCCGGCCGGCGGATCGGCGCGGCCGTGACATGTGGTCAGCCATCGCACGGCGGCCGTTGACAGACCATCGCGCGCTGTCCATCACAGACGCGCGAGCATGGCAGGACATTCGAGAAGGCCGCCCCACCCATGGTTCAGCTGACACTGCCCAAGAATTCTAAGGTACGGCGCGGAAAAACCTGGGGTCGGCCCAGTGGCAAGGGCGACTGGAAGGAGTTCCGGATCTACCGGTGGAACCCGGACGATGGCGCCAATCCGCGCCTCGACACCTACTGGATCGACCGCAAGACATGCGGGCCGATGGTGCTCGATGCGCTGATCAAAATCAAAAGCGAGATCGATTCTACGCTGACGTTTCGCAGGTCGTGTCGCGAGGGCATCTGCGGCTCGTGCTCAATGAACATCGACGGAACGAACGCACTCGCCTGCCTCAAGGCGATCGACGACGTGAAGGGTGCGGTCGCCATCTACCCGCTGCCGCATATGCACGTGGTCAAAGACCTCGTGCCGGACCTGACCAACTTCTACGCGCAGCACCGGTCGATCGAGCCGTGGCTCAAGACGGTCACGGCGCCGCCGCCGCGGGAATGGAAGCAGAGCCGGGACGACCGCGAGAAGCTGGACGGCCTATACGAATGCATTCTTTGCGCGTGCTGCTCGGCGTCCTGCCCGAGCTACTGGTGGAATTCCGATCGCTATCTCGGACCCGCAATTCTTCTGCAGGCGTATCGGTGGATCAATGACTCGCGCGATGAGGCGACGGGTGACCGCCTCGACAATCTCGAGGACCCGTTCCGGCTCTATCGGTGCCACACGATTCTCAATTGCACGCAAGCGTGCCCGAAAGGGCTCAATCCGGCAAAAGCCATCGCTGAGCTCAAGAAGTTGATGGTGGAACGACGGGTTTGACGGTCGGCGAAACAATGGAAATGTTGCCGGATACATCCTTTAATTAATCTCCCTTTTTTACCCGCGCGGAAATTGGGATTGAGAAAAAGAAAAACCGGAGGACGCGCTCGCGCTCCCCCGGTCTTGATGCGGTCGGCCGATGCCGGCCGCAGAAGCCAATCGTCCCGAATCCGATTGCCCGCTCGGATGTCGGGACAGAAAAGGCTCTTAGGCCGCCCGGCGCTTCGCCTTGCGAGCCGGCTTGCGAACCGTCTTCTTCGCAACGGTCTTGCGAGCGGGCTTGCGCTTGGCAAGCGACTTGCGCTTCGCGGGGGCCTTCTTCTTCACTGCCTTAGCCATAGTATATCTCTCCCTCAAAGAGTTGTTGCCCGAATCATTTCGGACAAAAATACCATGTGCAATCAGATGCGATTTGTTGACAGATAAATTCAAATCGGTATCGGATTTCCTGTGTTTCAACCAAAAGTGTTGCGCCAAGTCCTCAATTTTCGTGTGCGGAACCCGCTGGTTAGCCGAGTATGAAGAGAGTGTTTATGATCGAAGCGCGCCAAGAGTCCTAGTATGCAGCGTTGTGCGTGATCGCCGAGTGCTGGTGAAATCGGTCGTGCGCGAGGTGCCGTGAGGTCGCCAAAAGTGATGTGATGAGTCAGGCGTACCGCTCATTTCGGCTGCTGGAGCGGCGGGAATTTTTTCAGAGCAGCGGTGGATTGATGGCCGTCATTGGCGTGTGAGCTCGGATGCGCACGCTTCCCATCGCCGGTCTCCCATTGGCTTTGATGACGGTATCCATCGGTGGCATTTCCACGATGGCTCGTGCCGGGTTTCCTCTCGGCCGAGGACGATCGAAATTTTCTCCCTCGCGCTGGGCGGCTTCGTTTCGCCATGCCATGATGGAACGTACAAGTCGGCTTGAACCCGGTTGCGATGATGGATGTCGCGAGCCGACCGCAGGCTGGATGTTAGGGATAGGGGATATGTCAGAGCCGCAGCAACGCGTCGTGACATTGATTGCGAGTGCGACCGAAATCGTGTCGGCCCTTGGCGCGGGGGATTGCATCGTCGGCCGCAGTCATGAATGCGACTGGCCGCCCGATGTGCTTGGCCGGCCGGCGTTGACCGCGCCCAAATTCAAGGTCGAAGGCTCCAGCGGGGAGATCGATGCCAAGGTGCGGGCCATCGTGTCGGAAGGTCTGTCCGTCTATCGGGTCGACGCGGAGGCGCTGCGGGAGCTCGCCCCAGACCTCATCGTAACGCAGGACCATTGTGAGGTGTGCGCCGTCAGCCTCAGCGACGTCGAGGCGGCGACCTGTACTTGGGCAGGAGATAGGACACGCATCGTTTCGCTGCGCCCGGATGGCCTTGCCGACGTCTATACCGACATTCTGAAGGTGGCGCGGGCGCTCGGGACGGAGGCGGAGGGCGAACGCCTGGTTTCGGCAATGAAGCAGCGGTTTGACGCGATTCGGCGGCTGGTATCGCCGGAGACGAGGCCGCGCGTGGCATTCATCGAATGGGGCGAGCCGCTAATGAGCGGGGGCAACTGGATGCCGACACTGATCGAGCTTGCCGGTGGCGACAACCTCTTCGGCAGGCCGGACGGGCGGTCGGAGATGCTCGCCTGGCCGGACCTCATCGCGGCCGACCCCGACGTCGTCATCATCGCTCCCTGCGGCTTCGATCTGGCGGCGTCCGTGCAGGAGCACGCGGCGCTCGAACGCCACCAGGGATGGCGCGGGATCAAGGCCGTCCGTAACGGCCAGGTCTATTGTGCGGACGGCAACGCGTACTTCAACCGGCCGGGGCCACGGCTGGTCGAGACAGCCGAAATCATCGCCGAGATTCTCCATCCGACGGTCGCTGCCTTCGGGCACCGCGGCGCGGCGTTCACCCAGATGCCCGCGATGGGCTGACGGTGGCCGGGGCGCACCTTGCCAAGTCGTGCGCCCCCGGCTTCGCGATGGAACGCGGATCAGGCTGCCTTCACGATGCGGCTCGACAGGTCGAGCACGGCCATCATGAAGCCGACCCGGTCGTCGACGGCTTCCGCCAGGATCGAGAAATAGTTGGGGTCCTGCGGCACGATCTCGCCGACGACCTCGCCATACTCGAAGCGCAGATCGGCTTCGTGCTTGCGGGCGATCGCCTGGATCTTGCTGTTCTCGGCGAGGCAGCTCATGTAGAGCCGCTGGACGCCGCGATTGCGGGCGGCGCGGATGACGCGGCCCATCAGCTCGGTGCCGATTCCCTGGTCTTGATGCGGCTTCTCGACGGAGAACGCGGCTTCCGCCTCCTGGCCCCAGGTGTCGCCAAGCTTGCGGAGTTCGGCCGCCGCGCGGATGCTGTCCCCCTCGAAATAGGCGTAGATGACGCTGCCCATGTCGTTCATGCGGCTGGCGTAGTCCTCGATGAAAGCGTCCGATACGCCGTGCGCAAAGCGCATGCGCCGACTTTCCTTATCGAGGCGAAGAAGATGGTCGCGGAACCGGTCGGTCTCCGTCGGCCAAAGTTTGCGAATCGATCCTCCCCAGAGCCGGTGGTCGCTCATGACCTGAACCTCCGCTTCTGGTGCCCATGAATATGTGCCCTAGCTCTTCGGCAGGGCTTCTGCATCAATCTAGGGAATATGTGTGCAGTGCACAATAACCCTATAGTGTCGCGGGTTCCCGCAATTTTATGCCGTGAAATCAATGATCTTCGTGTGACGGCACGTAGAACTGCGGCGATACTCGGGCATGGCGCCCCTGCCCGCGCCTTGTGCGCGTGCGCGATCTTGACCATTGCAACCGCGCAGGATAGCCGAAGCCCCCATGGATGGGGGGGCTGCCGAAACGTATCGCAAGCGCGCCGCTGCCGGTGACATCGAGTTCGATTCCGCCCAGTTGGCGGCGGCCGAGCGCCTCGATGACCTGGCGCGGGAGCTCGTGCGCTGGCGCCCGGCGCGGCGGGGGTTCTTCGCGGCGCTGCGGCGCGAGGACAAGGCCACGCCGAAGGGCGTGTATCTGCACGGCGGTGTCGGGCGCGGCAAGACGATGCTGATGGACCTGTTCTTCGCCGGTGTGGCGTTTGCGCCAAAGCGGCGCCTGCACTTCCACGAGTTCATGGCCGAGGTGCACGATCGCATCGCGCAGGCCCGCAAGTCGGTCGACGGGGACCCGATCCCGCACGTGGCGCGAGAGATCGCGCAGAATGCGCGTCTGCTGTGCTTCGACGAGCTGCACGTCACCGACATCGCGGACGCCATGATTCTCGGGCGACTGTTCAAGGAGCTGTTCGAGGACCAGGTGGTGCTGGTGGCTACCTCGAACGCGCATCCAGGCGACCTCTACAAGAACGGTCTCAACCGTCAGCTCTTTCTCCCGTTCGTCGATCTCATCGAGGATCACTTGGACGTGGTGGAGCTGAAGGCGGCCAAGGACTTCCGGATGGAGAAGCTGGCGGGCAGCGCGCTCTACTTCACGCCGGATGATGCGCAGGCGGCCGAGGCCATCCGCGGGTTGTGGTCGCGACTGACCGGCGGAGCCGCCGCAGCGCCTGTCCAGATCGAGGTCAAAGGTCGTGCGGTGGCGGTGCCGGCGGCCGCGATGGGGGTGTCGCGCTTCTCCTTCGCCGACCTGTGCGAGCAACCCTTGGGGTCACTCGACTATCTGCATATTGCGCATGCCTTTCATACCGTGATCGTGGAGCACATCCCGGTGCTGAGCCCGGTTCGGCGCAACGCGGCGCGGCGGTTCATCAACCTGATCGATACGCTCTATGACCAGCGGGTGTGCCTGATCGCGTCGGCGGAAGCGGAACCGGCGGCGCTCTATCCGGCCGGGGACGGAGCTGACCTGTTCGAGCGTACGGTGTCGCGGCTGATCGAGATGCGATCGGCGGAATACCTGGCTGCCCGCGGCGAACGCGCGCTCGCTCCGGTTCCGGTTGCGCCCTAGAATGCTCTCGCCTTAGCCTCAGGGCCCGCCGAACAGGACCTCTCGAAAATGTGGATGGCTGAGGAACGCGGCCCCGTCTAACGGGTTATGGTCGTGGCGCGCATTTGGCCTCAAGGAGCGCATATCGATGCCGATCGTCGAGCCAGCTCCCTGGCGCCACCAATATTTCGCGCGGGTCGCGTGCCCAGATGACGTCCACATCCCGACCGACGATCCGGAAGCCTGGTTGTGGAATCCCCGCCACCGTTGGGTTTTCGACAAGCTGCAAGTCGCCCTTTCGCAGGGGCTCGTCGCCGGGCCGCACGGGGTGATGCCGGAGACTTTTCCGGTATTCTCCAAACCGATCATGAACCTGCGGGGTATGGGTGAAGGCAGCCGCGTGCTGCGTAGTGCGGACGCCTATCGCCGCCACTACGCGGCCGGACACATGTGGATGCCGTTGCTCGAGGGGCCGCACGTCTCGACCGACCTCGCGATCGTGAATGGCGCTCCCAAATGGGTCCGTCACGCAACCGGGGAGGCCGCAGGAGACGGCACGTTCGACTACTGGACGGTGCACGCCGACCTCATGCCAGAGCTGGCGCGGACGATCACCTCCTGGGTGGACCGGAACCTGACCGGCTATACGGGCATCCTCAACGTCGAGACCATCGGCTCGACGATCATCGAGGCGCATCTGCGATTTGCCGACCAATGGCCCGATCTCTACGGCGCGCGTTGGGTCGAGGCCTTGGTGGAGCTCTACGGCCGCAAGCGATGGACCTTCGCCGACGCTGACCGACGCGACGGCTACAGCGTGGCTTTGTTCGTTGCGCATGGGCGGCGCTATCGGTACCCGCCGCCATCGGTCGTCGAGCAGGTTCTGGGTATGGCCGGCGTCTCGAGCGTCCAGATCACCTTTCATGAGGACCGCGAGCCGGAGGCTCACGCCATGCCGCCAGGCGGGTTCCGGCTGGCCCTCGTCAACTGCTGGGACTTAGCACAGGGCTTTGCCGCGCGGGACCGCCTGCGGGCGTGGTTCGAGAGCCATGGTGTGGTCGGTGATGCGGGCCGGTCCACGTCATGAGCGCGGCGGACCGGCGGGTCGCGGTGGTGACCGGCGCCGGCCACGGCATCGGTACCGCGGTGTCGCGACGACTGTCGCGCGCGGGATGGCGGGTGGTGGCCGCAGACGTCGACCGCGCCGCCGCGCGCGAGGTGGTGGCGGGGACGGACGGACTGGCAGTTCGTTGCGATGTTGGCCGCGAAGCCGATGTCGAGCGGCTTGTTCAGCGGGCGATGGACGATTGCGGCCGCATCGACGCGATCGTCTCGAACGCGGGGATCAATCCGCGCGGTCCCTTGAGCAAGTTGGCTCTGAAAGACTGGAATCGCGTTCTCGCGGTCAATCTCACCGCGGCCTTCCTGCTGGCGCGGGCGGCGGAGCGTCCGTTGCGCGAGGCCAATGGCGCGATGGTGCTGATCGCGTCGACGCGGGCGCATATGTCGGAGGCGGATACGCTGCCCTATTCGGCCAGCAAGGGCGGACTTATCGCCCTCACCCACGCGCTGGCCATCACGCTGGCGCCTAATGTTCGCGTCAACTGCATTTCGCCCGGCTGGATCGATACCGGCCGACACGGCCGACTGACGGCGGCCGATCACGCGCAGCATCCGGCAGGGCGCGTCGGACGGCCCGAAGATATCGCCGGTGCCGCCGTCTATCTCCTGTCGGAGGATGCGGGCTTCCTGACCGGTGCGGAGCTGATCATCGACGGCGGCATGACGCGCCGGATGATCTACGTCTGAGGACGTAGATCATCCGCACGAGCGCGCCTTTCAATCCCACTTCGGTGCGTGCGCCGCCTTGACGACGCGGCCGTCGGGGCGAGCCAGCGCGGAGATGCGGGCCATGTCGGCATTCGACAGCTCGAAGTCGTAGACGGCGATGTTCTCGGCGATGCGCGCGCGATTGCCGGACTTGGGCACGGCGACGATGCCGGGTTGCTGCACATGCCAGCGCAACACAACCTGACCCGGCGTGCGCTTGAGCTTGCCAGCGATCTCCTTGATCACCGGCTCGTCGAGCACGCCACCCACGGATCCACGGCCCAGCGGGCAGTAGGAGGTGAAGGCGACGTCGTGCTTACGGCAGGCGGCCAGCACCTTCCCGGATTCGAGGTGCGGGTGATATTCGCATTGATTGGCGATGATCGGCTCAGTGGACAGCTCGGCTGCCTGGTCGAGCAGCGAAACGGTGAAGTTGGACACGCCGATGTTGCGGGTTAGGCCACGACGCTTGGCGTCGCAGAGCGCCTTGATCGATTCCTTCAGCGGAATGTCCGGATTGGACCAATGAATCAGCAAGAGGTCGACATGGTCGAGCTTGAGATTGGCGAGGCTCTGCTCGGCAGCGCGCTGGAGATCGCCGTCGCGCAACTTGTCGAACCAGACTTTGGTCGTCACGAAAACGTCGCCGCGCGCGATGCCGGAGCGGCGCAGGCCTTCGCCGACGTCGGCCTCGTTCTGATAGGCAGCAGCGGTGTCGATATGGCGATAGCCCGACTCAATAGCCCAAACGACTGCATTGGCGCAGTCCTGTCCCTTGAGGGCCCACGTGCCAAGGCCAACCGATGAAATGCGAACGCCGTGAGAGACAACGTGTGTGGCTGCCGTCATGGAAGCGACCTCATGCTGGTTTCTGATTTTTAGGTTTCAACGTAGCTCGATCAGGTGTCCGCGATGATGCCGGCACCACGGAAGCCACCGTCGACGGCGACGATCTCGCCGGTCATATAACTCGAGCGGTTGCCGTCCAACAAAAATTCGATGACCGAGGCAATCTCGCGAGGCTCGGCGTAGCGCCGCATCGGCACGTGGTGGCTCCATAAGGCGCGGTCGGCCGCGGTGTGCATCGCGCGCACCAAGGGGGTGTCGACGGGACCTGGGGCGACGGCGTTGACGCGGATGCCGTAGCGGGCGAGGTCGTTGGCCATGACCTGGGTCAGGACAACGACGGCGCCCTTGGACGAGCCGTAGGCGGCGCGTCCTTTCGAGCCCCGCAGGCCGGCGACCGAGGCCAGGTTGACGATGGCGCCGCCGCCATGGTCGCGCATGTGGCGGGCGGCGGCGCGGGCCGCGGTGAACGTGCCGATAACGTTCACCTCGAGGATCTGACGAAATACGGAGACCGGCGTGTCGAGCGTCGGAATATCGCGGGCAATGCCGGCCGAGTTCACCAGTCCGTCGAGGCCGCCTAAAGTGTAGGCGACCGCGGCGATAGTCTTCTCCACGGCCACCTCATCGGTGACGTCGAGTGGTGCAAAAAACGCCCTGTCGGCATCGGCGTGGGAGGCGCGCACCACATCCAGCGCCTGCTCGTCGTGATCGAGGATGGCCACCTTCCATCCCGCTTCGAGCAGTTGCTCGGCTGCCGCGAGGCCGATGCCCGAGGCGCCGCCAGTGATGGCGGCGACACGGTGCGGCGCTGTGTGCGGGTCTTTCATCGGTCGATCAGGCGATGTTGGGTCGGGCGAACACGGCTTCCATCTCGCGGCGTACTTTCACGGCCAGGTCGTTCTTGTCGTAGTCGACGTCGCTCCAGCGCAGCCGGCTGCCTTCCGCGACGTCGGCCTTGAGCTTGACATTGTGGGCGAGGCCGAGTGGCAGGTATCCCTCCTTGAGCGACGTCTGGGCCGGGGTCTGCTTGCCCCAAACGCAGAAGCCGCCTTCGCCGTCGAGCATCTCGCCCCTTTTGAGCGGGCGCTTGGCGGTCGCCACGACATCGGAGTTGAAGCAGACAGGGGCGCCGGTCGGCTCCTTGCGCAGGGCGGCCGAGGCCACCGAGATGCCGAGCTCGAGCCCGATCATGTGGGTCGGCCGGTAGAGAGCCGCATAACGCCCGCTCTTGTCGGGGAGCATGTTGTATTCCTTGAAGCAGCGCCGGCTGTAGTCGTTGTCCTCGGCGGCCTCGAACACGATGTAGGTGCCCATCACCAGGTTGTGGGGCACATCCTTGCCATCGCGGTAGAGCATCGAGGTCACCTCGGTGACGCCCGCCTTCTCGAGCACGCCGCCGGCGCTCTTGGGCTTGCAGACGTCGGCGTGCTCGAAGCGCGAGGCGGGTGGGAACGATAGGCCATTCGTCTGCGACTCGAGGCCCGTCGCGTTGCACACCGCCGTCATCTCGATGCCCGACTTGGTTCCATCGAAAAAACTGTTGAACATCTTGAGGTTGATGCTCTTGGGATCCTCGATATTGAGCTGCTTCTTGAGCACGTCCCACACCGTGTCAGGCGTCAACTGGTGGTAGGTTGGGTGATAGCGGGTGCCCTTGCCGGCCGCGACGATCTTGAAACCGGCGGCGCGGGCCCAGTCGGCGTGCTCGCAGATGAGCGCCGGCTGGTCGCCCCACGCCAAGCTGTAGACGACGCCGGCCTCCCTGGCTCGCTTGGCAAGCAGCGGGCCGGCAACCACGTCGGCCTCGACGTTGACCATCACGATGTGCTTACCGTGCTCGATGGCGAGCTGGCAGAGGCGAATGCCGGTCTTGGGGTCGCCGGTGGCCTCGACGATGACCTCGATGGCGGGATAGCGGATAATCGCCTCGGCGTCATCGGTCAGCAGGGTCTTGCCGGTCTTCAGCGCATCGTCGAGGGAGGCCGCGCCATACTGCGCCGGCGGCCACGAGGCCGATTTGAGCTGCGAGGCGGCGCGCGCCACATTGAGATCGGCCACGGCCACGACGTGCAGCCCTTCGGTGGTGCGCGCCTGGGCCAGGAACATCGCCCCGAACTTGCCCGCACCGATTTGTCCGACCCGCACCGGCTTGCCGGCAGCGGCGCGCTCCCTGAGCATGCGTGACAGGTTCATGCCGGCGCCCTCCGCTGGTAATTGCTGGTGTTTCCCACAGTCGATCACAAAGGGCACATGCGAACAAGGTTGAGCTTGACTTGCGAAGCCGGCCCTCTCAACTTGTCGTACATCATACAAGTAATCGCGGCATAACCGCGACGTGCCAACACGCGGGTTCAGGGAACGCAACATCAGGAGTATGCACATGCTGAGTGTCTTTGTGCGCGGTCTTTGTGCCGCCGTAGCCGGTGTCGCTTGCATCGGGCTCGGGATATCGGCTCAGGCGCAAACCAAGCTCAAGTGGGCGCACGTCTATGAGACCGGCGAGCCCTATCACACGGAAGCGGTGTGGGCTGCCGAAGAGATCAAGAAGCGCACCAACGGCAAATACGAGATCGGCGTGTTTCCGGCGTCGCAGCTCGGGAACGAGAACCAGATCAACGAGGCGCTCGGCCTCGGTACCGTGGACATGATCTACACCGGCGTGGCCTTTGCCGGCTCGATCCACAAGCCGATCGCGATTACCAACGCGCCGTTCGTGCTGCGCGATTTCGAGCACTTCATGGCGTATCGGTCGAGCCCGCTGTTCCGTCAGATCGCCAAGGGCTACGAGGACAAGACCAAACACAAGGTGATCACGCTGACCTACTATGGCCAGCGCATGGTCACGGCGAACAAGGAAATCAAGAAGCCGGAGGACATGAAGGGCATGAAGCTGCGCGTGCCGCCAGCGCCGCTGTTCCTGATGTTCACCAAGTCGGTCGGCGCGAACGCGACGCCGATTGCCTTCGCAGAGGTCTACCTGGCGCTGCAGCAGAAGACGGTCGACGGTCAGGAGAACCCGCTGCCGACGATCATGGCCAAGAAGTTCTACGAGGTGCAGTCGCACATCATGCTGACCGGGCACATCACCGAGTCGCTGCTGACCATCGTCGGCAGCCACGTGTGGGCGAAGGTCGATGACGCCGACAAGAAGATCTTCGAGGAGGTGCTGGGCGAGGCAGCATCGCGGGCCACGAAGCAGATCCGCGAGTCCGAGCAGAAGCTTGCCGACGAGTTCCGCAAGCTCGGCAAGACCGTAGTCGAGGTGGATCGCGCGGCCTTCCGGGCAGCGGCGCTGCCGCTGCACAACGATGGCAGTGGCGGCTGGTCGCAGGCCGAGTACGATGCGCTGCAGGCGGTGAAGTAAACCGACCGGGGGTGGGACCCTCACGCTCGCGTGCGCTCGGGCGTGAGGGGTGCTCAATTCAGGGAGCGAGACAAGGCATGCCGAACGACGGTCGCCCCGACGAGGGCGAAGCCCACCTGATCCACGTCGAGGACCAAGAGGTCGTCATTGAGCATCACCCGGAGGACTGGCTTGCCTTCGTGATCTTCTGGAGCCTAGCCCTCATCGTTTTCCTGCAGTTCTTCACTCGGTATGTCCTCAACGATAGCCTTTCGTGGACGGAGGAGATCGCGCGCTACGGTCTGATGTGGATTGTCTTCATCGGTGGCGCAATGGTGACGCGGCGCAACACGCACATTGCGGTCGAGCTGCTCGCCAATGTGATGAGGCCAGGACCCGCCCGGTCCGCGCTCCTGGCGATGGTCGATTTCGTCAAGCTCGGCTTCCTCGGAATGCTCGCGGTCTTTTCGTGGACGATCACCGAGCGCATGCACCTGCAGCGCATGACGGTGTTCGATCTGCCGATGAGCTACGTGTACGGTGGTGTCGCGCTCGGCTGCATTCTGATGTTCGTGCGGCAGGTCATCAATGTGTGGCGCAACGCGAGATCGGGATGGCGCAGGCCAGGTGATATCGCGCACCCGGCGTCCGACGGCTGAAGGCTGCCCATATGATCATCATGGCCTTCATCTTCATCCTGATCTTGCTGGCGGGCGTGCCTGTTTTCATCGCGCTGGCGGGCTCGTCGTTCATCTACACGCATTTCATCGCCGGATTGCCCGACTTCGTGATCCTGCATCGCATGGCGGGTGGCATCGACTCGTTCCCGCTGCTCGCGGTGCCGTTCTTTATTCTCGCCGGCAATCTGATGAACTCGGCCGGCATCACCAATCGAATCTACGATTTCGCCGTCGCGCTCGCGGGCTGGATGCGCGGCGGGCTCGCGCAGGTGAATATCATCGGGTCGGTGATCTTTGCCGGCATGTCGGGCACCGCGATCGCGGACGCCGCCGGTCTTGGCACGATCGAGATCAAGGCAATGAAGGACCACGGCTACGACACCGAATTCGCTGTCGGCGTGACGGCCGCGTCCTCCACGCTCGGGCCCATCATCCCGCCGTCCCTGCCGTTCGTCATCTACGGAATGATGGCCAACGTATCCATCGGCGCGCTGTTTCTCGGCGGCGTGATCCCCGGCGCGGTGATGACTCTGTTCATGATGAGCTACGTCTACTACTGCGCGCGCAAATACAACATGGGGCGCGACCAGGTCTTCCGCTGGAAGACGCTGGCGGTGAGCTTCGTCGCCGCGTTTCCGGCGCTGCTGACACCGGCCATCATCATCGGCGGCATGACGTTCGGATGGTTCACGCCAACTGAGGCTGCGATCGCGGCCTGTGCCTGGGCGCTGATTCTCGGGACGTTGCTCTATCGGTCGATGTCGCTGAAGCAGTTCTACAAGGTCACGATGGACACGATCGAGACCACGGCCGGCGTGTTGCTGATTGTCGGAGCGGCGTCCTTGTTCGGCTGGGTGCTCACGACCACGCGCGTCACGGAATATGCGACCGAAGCGCTGCTCTCGATCACCGACAATCGCTACGTCATTCTGCTGCTCGCGAACATCGTCCTGCTGATCGTGGGGTGCTTTCTCGAGCCGATCGCGTCAATCAGCATCCTGGTGCCGGTGTTGATGCCGGTGGTCCTGAAGGTCGGTATCGACCCGGTGCATTTCGGGGTGATGATGACACTCAATCTGATGATCGGGTTGCTGCATCCGCCACTCGGCATGGTGTTGTTCGTGTTGTCGCGCATCGCCAAACTCTCTTTGGAACGAACGACCATGGCGATTCTGCCGTGGCTCATACCGCTGCTGCTGTCGTTGATGGCGATCACGCTCATTCCCGAACTGACCCTGTGGCTTCCCCGCCTTGCCGGGCTGGTCAAATGAGGCCGGATGGCTTCATCCATCCGTGAGCCGCGTGGCAGGTATTCCGTGCTATCGAACGGCCAAGGGCCGTCGCACCCTTCCTATTCTCCGGGCTCGCCGTGCTAGTATCGATGTGCGTGTTTCCGGCATTGACGTAGGTTGTGCCGACATAATCCTACTGCTGAGGTCAGACATGCAGGACAAGCCAGGCCGGTCGGGGCCGCGTACATTGCGGCTCAATCCGAAGGACAATCTGATCGTGGCCGTCGATGCGATCGAGCCGGACATCGAGGCGCATGGCGCGCGAGCGGGCGGGCGCATCCCCCGTGGTCACAAGATGGCGATCGTCCGGATCGCCAAAGGCGAGCCGGTCCTCAAGTTCGGCCAGATTATCGGTTTTGCGACTGAGGAGATTGTTCCGGGCACGCACATCCACACGCACAACTGCGGCTTCGCGGCCTTCGAGCGCGACTATGCATTTTCGCAGGACGCTCGGGCCGATGAGATCCTGCCCGTGGAGCAGCAGGCGACCTTCGAAGGGTTCCGGCGGGCTAGCGGCAGGGCCGCGACGCGCAACTATATCGGCGTGGTCACCAGCGTGAACTGCTCGGCGACGGTGGCGCGGTTCATCGCAGAAGCAGTAAACAAGTCAGGCGTGCTTGCCGACCACCCGACCATCGACGGCGTCATTCCGCTCGTCCATTCGACCGGCTGCGGTATCGACATCGACGGTGAGGCGTTCGAGGTGCTCAAGCGCACCACCTGGGGTTACGCGATGAACCCCAACATGGCCGGCGTGCTGGTGGTAGGGCTCGGCTGCGAAGGCTTCCAGATCGCGCGCATGAAGGAGGCCTACGGGGTCACGGAAAGCGACACCTTCCGCACCATGACCATTCAGGAAACAGGCGGCACCAAGAAGACGATCGCGGCCGGAGTCGAGGCGGTGCGCAACATGCTGCCGATCGCGGCCAAGGCGAGCCGCGAGACGATCCCGGCCTCGGAACTGATGCTGGCGTTGCAATGCGGCGGCTCGGACGGATATTCGGGCATCACGGCCAATGTCGCGCTCGGCAAGGCGGCGGACATTCTCGTCAAGCATGGCGGCACGGCGGTGCTGTCGGAAACGCCCGAGATCTATGGGGCGGAGCACTTGCTGACCCGGCGCGCGGCGACACGCGAGATCGGCGAAAAGCTCGTCGGCATCATCAAGTGGTGGGAAGACTATACGGCGCGTGCGCGCATGAGCATGGACAACAATCCGTCGCCGGGCAACAAGGCCGGCGGCCTCACGACCATTCTGGAAAAGTCGCTGGGGGCGGCGGCCAAGGGTGGAACGACCACGCTCAAGGCGGTGTATCGCTACGCCGAGCCGATCAAAGACAAGGGCTTCGTCTACATGGACACGCCGGGCTACGATCCAGTGGCGGCCACGGGACAGGTCGCGGGTGGGTGCAACGTGCTGTGCTTCACGACGGGCCGCGGGTCGGCCTACGGCTGCAAGCCGACGCCGTCGATCAAGCTTGCGACCAACTCTGACATCTATCGTCGGATGATCGACGACATGGACATCAACTGCGGCGACATCATCGACGGCGTGACGATCGAGGCCAAGGGCCAGGAGATCTTCGAGACGATCCTCCGCGTGGCGTCCGGGGAGCGCTCGAAATCCGAGCAGCTCGGCTATGGCGACGCCGAATACGTGCCGTGGCAGATCGGCGCGACGATGTAGGCGGCGCCGACTTCCAGAGTTGGGATCTACACCAGCGCCTGCTGATCGCTGTCGATGCTGATGGCTTGGCCGGAGATCGTGCGCCCGCGCGGGCTCGCGAGGAACACCATCATATCGGCGAGCTGCTCGGGCTGGATCATCTCCTTGATCGAGGCGAGCGCGAGCGCGGCATTCTGGATCTCGGTCATGCTCTTGCCGGCGATCTGCGCCTTGGCTTCGAACACACGGCGGATGCGATCGCCTTCCACGATGCCCGGCAGGATGGCGTTCACCCGGATGCCGAAGCCGCCAAGCTCCATCGCCAGTGTCTTGGTGAAGCCGACGACGCCCCACTTGGCGGCGGCGTAGGGCGAGCGGTTCGGGAAGCCGAACTTGCCGGCGGCCGATGCAAGATTGACGATCGAAGGGTTCTTGCTCGCCTTCAGGCGCGGCACCGCGAGGCGGGCGCAGTTGAACTGTCCGGTGATGCAGACCGCCAGGCACCGATCCCAATCCTCGGGATTGATCTCATCGACGGGTCCGGTCGGGCCGGCGATGCCGGCGTTGTTGACGAGGCAGTCGAGGCCGCCGAGGTAGGCCAGGGCCTCGTCGAAGAGTTTGGCGACCTGGGCGCGGTCCGAGACGTCGCAGAGGGTTCCGCCGATCTTGGGATGGGAGGCCTTGAGCGCCGAGAGGGCTGTCCTATCGACATCGCAGACATGCACTTTCGCGCCTTCACGCTGGAAGGCCTCGGCCACCTTGAGCCCGATGCCGCCAGCTCCAGCCGTGACGAGCACACGCAAGCCCTTGATCCCGAGATCCATGAGACGCTCCCTTGTTTTGCCAGTGTCGGTGGTGCAGCCTAGCCTCTGGTTGGTCGCATGATACCATTGTGGCAACGCCACGGACACGACGGCACGAGCCGGCCGCGGGCAACGGGAGGAAGCGCAAATGAGGACGGTCGCGTTGATCGGCGCCGGGCTCATCGGGCGATCGTGGGCGATGGTCTTTTCCCGGGCCGGATGGAACGTGCGTCTGTACGATGCAGGACAGGGCGTGGCGGCCGGTGCGCGCGATCTCATTCGCAACGGTCTGACCGAGCAAAAGCGGCACGGGCTGGTCGCTGATCCCGAGGCCGCGCTGTCGCGCATCGAGGCCGTCGTGTCGGTGGCCGACGCGCTCAAGGGCGTCTCCTTCGTCCAGGAGAGCGGACCGGAAACACTGGAGGCGAAGCTCGCGATCTGGCGCGAGCTCGATCGCCTCGCCCCGCCCGACGTTATTCTCGCATCCTCCACCTCGGCGATCGTCGCCTCGCGGTTCACGGAAGGCCTTGCGGGTCGGGCGCGCTGCCTGGTCGCGCATCCTGTCAACCCGCCGCATCTGGTTCCGGTCGTCGAGCTGTGCGGCGCGCCGTGGACATCGTCGGACACCATCCGGCGGACGCGGGAGGTTTTCGAAAGCGTCGGACAGGCGCCGGTGTCCGTGAATCGGGAGGTCGACGGATTTATCTTGAATCGGCTGCAGGCGGTGCTGCTCGCCGAGGCGTTCCGGTTGGTGGGCGAGGGCATCTGCACGCCGCAGGATCTCGACATCACCATCCGCGAGGGACTGGGCTGCCGCTGGTCGTTCATGGGACCGTTCGAGACCATCGAGTTGAACGCTCCCGGCGGCATCCCGGACTATTGCACCCGGTATGGCGCGACCCTGACGGGTCTGGCATCGGGTCCGCGGGGACAGGACGTGTTCGGCAGCGCCAACGTTGAAAAAATCATGGCGGCGTGGGGCCGGACCCCAAGGGCCAAGGAGGTCGGCGAGCGCACGCGCTGGCGCGACGAGCGGCTGGCGGCGCTCGCGGCTCACAAGCGCACCCAGAAGCGTTTCGAGTCTTGAAAGGACAGATCCATGGCAAAGTCCCGCAAAGTCGTGATCACCTGCGCGGTTACGGGCTCGATCCACACGCCGTCGATGTCGCCGCACCTCCCGGTCACGGCCTCCGAGATCGCGGACGCTGCCATCGGTGCGGCGGAAGCGGGCGCGGCAATCGTGCATCTGCACGCGCGCGATCCCAAGACTGGCAAGCCCGATCAGAGCGTCGAGGCCTTCGCGCCGTTTCTCAAAGTCATCAAGCAGCGGTCGAATTGCGTGGTGAACATCACCACCGGCGGCGCCATGACGATGACGGTGGAGGAACGGGTACGGCCGGCGGCCACGTACAAGCCCGAGGTGGCGAGCCTCAACATGGGAACGATGAACTTCGGCCTCTATCCCATGCTGGCGCGGCAGAAGACGTTCAAGCATGACTGGGAGAAGCCCTATCTGGAAGGCTCGCGGTCGGGCTTTTTCAAGAACACGTTCGCCGACATCGAATACATCCTGACGACCTGCGCCGACAACGGTACGCGGTTCGAGATCGAGTGCTACGACATCGGCCACCTCTACACGCTCGCCCATTTCGTCGACCGCAAGATCGTGAAGCCGCCGCTGTTCGTGCAGAGCGTGTTCGGCATCCTCGGCGGTATCGGCCCCCATCCCGAAGATGTTGCGCACATGAAACGGACGGCCGACCGGTTGTTCGGTGATCAGTATCATTGGAGCGTGCTCGGCGCGGGGCGCAATCAGCTCCAGATCGCGGCGATGTCGGCGTCGATGGGCGGCAACGTGCGCGTCGGACTCGAGGACAGTCTGTGGGCCGGCCCCGGCACGCTCGCCGAAAGCAACGCGCAGCAGGTCAAGCTGGTGCGCCAGATCATCGAAGGGCTGGGCTTGGGAATTGCCTCGCCCGACGAGGCACGGGACCTGCTCTCGCTCAAGGGCGGCGACAAAGTCGCGTTCTAGCGAGGACTGCGCACTGTGGCCAAGATTGCCGATGTCGTTTCAGGTCACTACCGCATTCCGCTCGAGGTGGCGCTGTCGGATTCGACGCATGGGACGATGACGGCGTTCGAGCTCGTCACCGTGCGGGTGCGGGATGCTGATGGGGCCGAAGGCGTCGGCTACACCTTCACCACCGGGCGCAACGGCGGGGCCATTGCCGACATCCTGAAGCGGGAAATCCCGGAGATCGCGGCCGGCGCCGACGCCGATCTCATCGCGCATCTGTGGGACAAGGTGTGGTGGGGCCTGCACTACGGGGGCCGCGGCGGCCCGAGCGTGCTTGCGCTGTCGGCGTTCGACATGGCGCTGTGGGACCTCAAGGCGCGGCGTGCCAAGCTGCCGCTCTGGCGGCTACTTGGGGGCTGCGATCCGCGTGTGCCGTGCTATGCGGGCGGCATCGATCTCGACTTGTCGGTGGCGGATCTGCTCAAGCAGACCGACGGCAACCTCAAGAAGGGGTTTCGCGCGATCAAGATGAAGGTCGGACGCGCGCGCATGGTGGAGGACGTCGAGCGGGTTGCCGCGATGCGCGGGCATCTGGGCGACGGCTTCCCGCTGATGGCAGACGCCAACATGAAGTGGACCGCGGACGAGGCGATCCGGCGGGCTCGCGCGTTTCACCCCTACGAACTCGTGTGGCTCGAGGAGCCAATCATCCCCGATGACGTGGCCGGCCACGCGCGAGTCGTTGCCGAGGGCGGATTGCCGATCGCGGCGGGAGAGAATCTGCGAACGTTGTGGGAGTTCAAGGCGCTGATCGCGGCTGGCGGCGTCACCTATCCGGAGCCGGATGTGACCAACTGTGGCGGCGTGACGGCCTTCATGAAGATCGCGCACTTGGCCGAGGCCTTCAATCTGCCGGTGACGTCGCATGGGGCGCACGACATTACCGTGCACCTGCTCGCGGCGTGCTCCAACCGCAGCTATCTGGAGGCGCATGGGTTTGGCCTCGATCGCTACATTGCCGAGCCGATGGTGCTGAACGAAGGATGTGCAGTGGCGCCCGAGGCGCCCGGGCACGGCATCGCGTTCGACTGGAGGGGGTTGGCCAAGATCGCGGCGTAGGGCAGCGCTCCCCTTCGTCAGGTCAACGTCTCCATGAGCCGTTTCTGCAGCGTCATGCGCGGTACCAGCGACGAGACGAGAAGATGCTCGTCGAGGGTATGGGCGCCGTTGCCATCGACACCCAAGCCGTCCAGCGTTGGCACAAAGGGTGCCGTGAAATTGCCGTCGCTGCCGCCGCCCGTATAGGTTTCGCCGAGCGTGATGCCGATGTCCCTGGCGATCTCCTTGGCATGCTCAAAGAGCCGGGCGACGCCGGCGTTCTTCTCGTAGGGTGGGCGATTGATCTGGCCGACGACCTCGAGCTTCACGTCGGGATCATAGGGTTTGAGGCCCTTGAGCTGCCGGTCCACGGCTTCGCCGTCAGCGACCGTCTTGATGCGCATGTCGATGGTCGCCTCGCAGAACTGAGGCACGGTGTTGTCGGCGGTACCGCCCTTGATCTGGCCGATATTGAAGGTGAGGCCGCGGGCGTAGTCGGTCATGCCCTCGATCGCGACGACTTGCCGGGCGATCTCGCGGATGGCGCTGCGGCCCTCCTCGTGGCGCGAGCCGGCGTGAGACGGGCGCCCTTCGGCCTTCATGACATAGCGGCCAACGCCTTTGCGGGCCGTGACCACCTTGCCGCCGTCGCGACAGGGCTCGGTGACGAGTACGTGCTTGGCGTTTCGGGCCTGCGACTCGATCAGCGCGCGCGAGGTGAGGCTGCCGACCTCCTCATCAGCGGCATAGATGAAGCGGATGGGAAGTGGGGTCCTCTTGCCGGCGCGGGCGAACGCCCGATAGGCGCAAAAGGCGAGACACGCGCCGCCCTTCATGTCGAAGGTGCCGGGGCCGTAGGCGCGATCGCCGTCGACGCGAAAGGGGAGCGTTTTTATGGTGCCGCGCGGGTGGACGGTGTCGAGGTGGCACAGCACCAGGATGCCGGGCTCGTCGCCGCCCCAGGCCGAGGACACCAGGAGGTGGTCACCCATGCCCTGCGTGCCGGGAATGCGTTCCACTTTGGCGCCGGCGTGGGCGTAGCCGCGGGCCACGTGGCTCATGACGTTGTTGACGCCATCGACGTCCGCGGTGTGGCTCTCGATCTCGACCCAGGCACGGATCTCGTCGAGGATTTCGGCGGCGGTTGGTATCACCATGTCAGGTCTCCTTGTCGCGCCGCGGCGATGAAGCCGGTCCCTGGGCGGCGTTGGCAATTTGGCGTTCGCGGATTGTAATGAAGAAGGTGGAGCCTGCAATCAGCGCTGCGCCGATGCCGACGGTGATGTCGGGGATCTCCTTGAAGACCAGATAACCCCACAGTGTGGCCCAGACGAGCCGCATGTAGTCGGCGGGCATGACGATGCTGGCGTCAGCCAAGCGCAGCGCGTGGATGTAGCTGTAGTTGGCAACGAACGCGAGTATGCCCATGCCGATCAGGACGGCGAGTGCCGACGCCGACGGGGTGACCCAAACGGGAATGGCGCCGACGATGACGAAGGGCAGGGTGAGGAGGGGCTGGTAGAAGGCGATGGTCAGGCTGGAGTCGGACTTCGACAGCTCTTTGGCCATCAGCATGACCGTTCCCCACAATATGCTCGAGGCGAGGGCGGCGATGGCGCCCCACGAGACGACCTCGACGCCGGGCTTCAAGACGATCACGGTGCCGGTCAGTCCCACCACCACCGCGGTCCAGCGCCGCAGGCCGACGGGCTCGCCGAACACCACGGCGGCGCCGATGGTGACGAAGATCGCGGTGGTGAAGCTCAGAACGTTCGCGGTGGCGAGCGGCATGGTAGTGAGTGCGTAGTACCAGGAGCAAATGGATCCGGCGGCCACGCAGCCGCGGAGAATCTGCAGGCCCGGCCGGCTGGTCCTCCAGGCAACTTCAGCGGAGCGCAGGACGAACGGTAGCGCGGTGAGTGTGGTCACGACCGCACGCACGACGACGATGACGAACACGGGCAGCTCCGGTCCCAGGAAGCGGACGCCGACGTGCAGGACGGACGAGGCGAGGCCGGCGCACAGCATGAACAAGACGCCGGCGACGACAGCGCGGCCTTTCGCTCCTGCGACGCTCAGCGTGCGCGACACCTCCTCGGCCATTTCGATCAGGAACTCCCGGGCTCATGCGCCACAACTTGCCCCGGTGCGGCGCGCGCAGACGACGATGCCATGCAAGGACGGGCCATCGTAATGCACAAAACGCCGCCAGGGGATTCCTGGCGGCGTTTCGGCATACATTTGCGAAGAGGGGATCTCGATTGACTGTGTCCGTATTCGTCTCGTCATCCCTTGGCAGACCTGGCAACGACCTACTCTCCCACGTCTTAAGACGAAGTACCATCGGCGCTGGGGCGTTTCACGGCCGAGTTCGGAATGGGATCGGGTGCAGCCACCCCGCCATAATCACCAGGTCAGCGAAGGGATGATGAGACGACTTCTGGTCTTTCGAATTCTTACCGCCCATCATGCGAGCCTTTCGGCCGCCGGCCATCGTGGTTCGAAAACATGTTTCGGACGATTGTGCCGCCTCTCACGGAAGATCCTCGCGCCGTACGGCTGCGGGTCTCATTCCGATAGAGCGCAATGATGAGCATTGCTTAATGAGAGCAATCAAGTCGATCGAGCTATTAGTACCGGTAAGCTCAACGCATCGCTGCGCTTACACACCCGGCCTATCAACGTGGTGGTCTTCCACGGCTCTCGAGGGAGTACTCGTTTCGAGGTGGGTTTCCCGCTTAGATGCCTTCAGCGGTTATCCCGTCCGCACATAGCTACCCTGCTGTGCCGCTGGCGCGACAACAGGTCCACCAGAGGTGCGTCCATCCCGGTCCTCTCGTACTAGGGACAGATCCTCTCAAATCTCCAACACCCACGGCAGATAGG